>MDTA01132556.1_pt1 | contig 11172 bp, 9 predicted proteins | sample 811151 | NCBI WGS metagenome assembly MDTA01 (sample SAMN05326648, study PRJNA326480) | marine metagenome | isolation source: seawater | place: Indian Ocean: South | collected 2010 | reverse complement strand
ATCGGCATTCGTTATGCCACAGTTGATGTCCAAGCAGATGAATCCCTACAGGCCAAGGGCATTCTTTGCCGAGGCACTGACCCACAGGGAAATTGGGCTAATCCACCACGACCGAGTTTTGATCCTTAGAAAAGTCAACACTACATACCGCAGGCATAAAATTTTCTTACCCTGATTTAGTACGAACTCATCATCAAGTTCGTACTAAGCAGCCTAAAGCTTAATCGCTATAACGATTTATAAGTTAAAATACGTTCTTTGAAGAGGCATCATAGCATATAGCTCTACGACATGTAAATTTACGACATAGCCATTAATTCGAATTTTTATTCAAAAATAGATACTTTCACGATCAATTCCCCACAAATAAACTCAGCATCCGAATATTTTTTAATATCAATTATCGTTTATGCTGAATTCGTTTTATCAGCAGAGATTCCTTTTGCCTTTTAAATGACCTAGTTCCTTTTTAATCAACGATACTAGTAATGGAAAGGATTAATAGTTCAAATATGTTAACTAAACGTATTTTTGGATTGGTCTTACATCTCTTCACATTTGTCGTTTGTATGGATGGCATGGTGAGTGCTTTTGTTGACGTCAAAGCACTCATAATTGCAAATTTAATTCCATTAGGAATGATGCTATTGGGAGGCTGTAACATACCCTTAATGATAAAATCTCAATTTTCTAACAATATTACCGGTGAAAAATTAAGCAAAGCAATTAGTGATTGGGGACATGCACGTAGATTCTTTCTTATTGGAGGAGCTACCTGCGCATTAATAGGAATTGCAATAATACTTTCAGGTCTGTCTGAACCTTCTAAAATCGGCCCTGGCTTGGCTATTATGTTGATAGGCGTTTTATATGCGATCTTATACGGTTATGGCTTTGCATTGCCTTGCCAAGTATACCTCAAGGATCGAGCGAAGCTTCCCTTAGACTGCAACGAAACTTCAGAAGTTGTCATAGTCTCAACGTTTACATTGTCTCTTATCTTGGGGATATTTCTCTTTTTACGTCATTAGGTTTTTAGCAATTCAGTAAATTGTAAGAAAACATACCTGAAGGAAGGTCTAAATAATGAGCTTTGTCGGTTTGATGGTCGTATTAATTTTTCTAGGATTGGTATTGGGAGTGAGAATGGAAGCAAATTTCTTTGACTTGAGCGGCTTACTTTACGTAATAGGTGGCACAATAGGTATGCTACTACTTAGCGGAATAAATATTTTTTCATTATTAAAAATTCCTTTCGCCTCGAGCCCTTCATCTAGTGATCTTAGTACTGGAGCACGTAACTGGGACCTATTGGGCATATACGCTTTAGTTTCAGGCGCTATAGTTTCAATAATTAAAATAGTTTTGATGCTTGGATCATTGGAAGATCCTGCAATTATAGGTCCCAGTATAGCGAATTGTTTAATTACCCAAGGCTATGGTTTTGGTTTAGCCTTTTTTGTTAGTCTACCCATAAGAAAAAAGCTAGCAGAAGCAGCTGAATAACTTAACTCATCTCAATCCAACTACCACGCAAACCGCAAGTCGGTTCATGGCACCGATTATCTACCTAATGGCTTTTGGACCGTGCAAAAGTCATTGCCATATGGCATGGCCATTGACGATGTAGAATGCGAAAATGATTGTATACAAGTAGTGCCTAGATTCCACCCAACGGCACGCTTCTATACCGAGAAAGCGACCTACGCGAAAACAACGTGCTAAATCAAACCGTAGACAACATACACGAATACCGCACACCGAATCACTTTAGATTGAAAGCCGGAGAGGCTTCTTTCCATTCCTGCCCTCTTCTGCACGGTTTAGACGCCAACCTTTCTGATCGCAGGAGGACGGTTCGAATAGACGCCAGCTTACACATTCAGATCAAGGTTGTCGAATGTCGGCCTAGTCACCCGATGGAAAAAACCTTGTTTATGTAAAAAAAGTTAATCATAGCCTGTCTCTATGCCTATCGTACGTAGAAGGAAATAACTCGCGTTATCTTACCAGCGATGGCATTAACCTCCTTCCATCTTGTATACTGAAATAACACCATTTTTATTGTTTCTTATTCACGGATTCCTTGCTGAACCAGATCCGTTTGATTTTAACCCATCCGTCCCTCTCGGGTTGCATAATCGGCTTGAACATCAGATAACTCAGCATGCCTGTGTAGCTTTCAGCTGATTTCAAGTTAATCGTATAGGTCCTAAAATCGCCGTCACCAACCACATCAAAACCAACACTATTTCCAGCACTAAAGTATGGATTAGGATTATCTATCTTATACTTCATCCAAGCTATCTGAGACTTTTTCTGACTTGTTTTGAAAGCTGCGTTAATATGTAGTATTGGAGCGCTTTCTGCTTTCCAAAGCCTTGGTGGACTAATCGCTGCCATTCCTTGTTTTCCGAGGTCAAGCTGGATATATCCATTAATTGGCCAACCTGCATCAGTTCCTTTTTCATCCGTAGCCTGGTAATGCCAATGCTGCCGGTCTTTTTCGAACTGCCAATCAGGCAATCCCATATTGCGTCCCCGTTCGACGGCATAGTCGCGTATATCACTCAAACTGCCCACGATCAGTGTATAAGTGTAATCGTATGTGATATTGTGATCCAATATTTCTGTATGCAATGGTGCGATATAGCCAGTTGGCGAATCGTGCGTCCCTCCCCTGCCTTCCTTACCTGCAAACCCACCAATGAATAGGTAATTATCCGGCTTGTAGATGCCCAGTCCCCAATCTTTTTCATTTACCAATGCTGCCCAATTTTCGGTGGCAAGCCAGTAATCCCACGGGAATCCGCTGCCCGTTTTTTTAAAAATTCGATTCACTTTGTCGTAAGTAAAGGGCTTAGTGCCTCGATAAGTCAGCAGGCGATAATACTCTCCGTTGCTATAAACAGCCGGCAATTCCTGATGTCTACCAATATACTTGTTCGTATCAGACCGGGCGTTGTTGAGTCGGGCACGCACCTGAACCGTATTATCTTTCAACTCAATCCAGCATTCATAGGTGCATTCACCAGGTATATTGTTCAATGGCCACTGCATCGGAACACACTTCACATAGATGCTCGTTTCCTTCTTCTCAAATTCGACGACTTTTGAGCCATTTCCATAGTCGTCACCAGCCTGAATTGGATTCCAACCAATATGTTCCCAGTGTTTCTTTGGCTTCTGTTCATTCTCAACGTAAGGTACCGGATGAGCGAAAAACGACATTTGAACCTGTCGTCCCCAGTCCCAGTTATTGACGACATTCTTTCCTGTTTTGGAATCCGCTATATAAGTTATCGAGCCACCAAGGGCCAGATTTACACCTAGCTTGATAATTCCATTGTCTATGTATTCCATCTTTGACTCGTCTATTTTTCCGTTTGCTGAAGCAGTCGGCGCAAATAAAAACACACAACAGAACAAAAGAAATGGAAAGAACATTCTGCAGTCTTTCAGCCTGATTAATGGTTTACCCCGAACATGCCAGAGCACAAGAATGGGAATGGGAAAAGACCATCGATGGCGCAGGTACTATTCACCCATAGATATCTACAGCTTATTGCCTTAGCCGTTGCCTCTCAAATCCATTAAGCTCAACTGACGGAGGGAGGCAACCACATTTTTTCCGCGGTGAGATCGAAACGCTCAACGATCTCATCATATCGCTTTGCCCAAGTCTGCAGTGAGGCTAGAGCATGGGCATCGCTGCCGAGGGACACGAGTGCTCCGCCGTCGAGCCATAAGTCGATTAGCTCCGCAACGCGACCGGCACGCTCTGGATGATACCAGAGCGCAGGTTGAATTTCCATTGCCACACCGCGCTCTTTGGCCGTTTCGATTAGCGCGCAGATCCGACTCTTATCCGTGGCCTTCCACATGGCGTTGGGCTCGTGCTCCGGTTCGCGCAATTTACCGACATATGGGTGTGCTATGATATTTGTATGAGGCCAGTCGAGAGCAGTTTCGAAACAATCCAGTTCGTGGGCGGCCACCTCAGCACAGGTTCCTTCGATACATTCAACCCAATCTAAATGGTAGTGGTTAGGCGCCACAACGGTGTATTCACAAACCTCAAGAATCTCGTCGCATTCAACCATCACTCCCTTCGCCTGCACTTCGAACTCACCGCCAATTAGGACCTGTATTGGCCAGCTAGCCTCGTCGCGGTGAGACCGATATTGGCGCAGTCGTTGTGCGTGGGCAGGCCAATCGGTTACCTCAGCTACGTGAATGTGGTCGCTAAATCCCAGTGTGTGATAGCCATGCTCCACGGCCAAAGCCACCGCAGCATCCAAAGTCATCTCGGGCTTGGCACAGTGGGACAGATCGGTATGTGTGTGTAAGGAGACTAGAGGAACTGAGGTAGTGGAGCGCAGGCTCATGAGTTTTCACCATAAACGGTTGATATAAATGCTGAAATAGAAACAACATTTACTGAACGAATCCGCAACAAATAGAAAGTCACCTTGTTAAACTAGTTTTCCCTTACGAACTATTGAATTCACTATTCGATAAACCATCTTTCGCATTTCCTCACTGACCGCCCTAAATCCGAGTAATTTATCTGAGTACAGTTTAATTTGATCTAAGCTTTAAATAGCCCAAGAAATCAACTAAGTAAGTCCAGCCTCCATCCCGAGCAAAATATGGAGACCAATCTGACCCTTCTCACCTATTCAATGTGCAGATCTAAATTATTGAATTGGAATTTTTGCTCTAATAGTGGGCACGACACTTCAGACAAAGCGCTCAAATCAGAGAAAACTCTTATCGGCTGTTACTATCTCTTGCTCACCTGTCCTCAGAACTCTATCTTGGCCCACAACATACAGCATTTCTGTCGGGTAGACCAAACGGAATTAGGGAAGTTTTAACGACCAACATTATCCCACAAAAAATATTTATTAACAACAACTCATAGGAAAAAACAATGCCTCGGCCCAACATACTCTTCATCATGTCAGACCAACATAGCCAGGCCGTTTCTGGTTGCTATGATCACGACATTGTCCAAACTCCGAATATCGATCGCCTCGCTTCAACCGGTATTCGCTACGATAATGCGTTTTGCGCTTCACCACTGTGTGGACCATCTAGGGTATCGTGGATAACAGGGACTCATCCGCATACCCATGGAGCTGTTACACATAACAACCTTCGACATCGATCCGGAAAGGCCTACAAGAAGTTTATTGAACCTAACATACACTCACTGGTGAAGGATATACGCGAAGCCGGCTATGTCACGCACGGAAGTGGCTTTATGCACGCAGATCACCATATTGACAGCGAAGACCCATTCGCCGAACTCGGATTTACTTCGTATACCTGTGGACCCAAAAATTATAGAGAGCTAGTAGGCAGCCAAGTGCAGCGGCGATATAATATGGCTAACACAATTTCCGAAATGTGGGAACACACCTACCGCAACGTTGAAGGTCAACCCTTCCCCTATGAAGAAAATGAGATGTGGGATACGCTAATAGCTGAAGACTGCATGGGTTTCCTTGAAGGCGCCTCCTCCCAAAAACCTTTTTTTGCTTATGTAGGTTTTCGTGCGCCCCATCCTCCATGGTGTGCTCCCGAGCGCTTTCATTCTATGTATGACCCAAAACACATAGGCGAAATGCCAAATTACAATGTCCATTACACAGACAAACCAAGGCGAGTTATTGAACGCGTCAACTACTACGAACTCTGGAACTTACCAGAGGAAATGATTCGCAAATCAATTGCGGCCTACTACGGATTTGTTTCCTATCTTGACCATTGCATTGGAAGAATCGTAGACAAGCTTGAGGAAAAGGGCCTACGAGAAAACACCCTAATAATTTACGCTAGCGATCATGGCGAAATGCTTTACAAAAACGGCATCTGTGAAAAGCACACTTTCTTTGAAGATGCCGTTCGTATACCGCTAATCTTTTCCCAGCCGAGCGTACTACCAGAGGCTACGGTTTCGGATGCTCTGGTAAGTAATATTGATCTGATGCCAACCCTTCTTAATCTATTAGACATATCACAACCAGACTTTGTTGAGGGGAAAGATCTTGCCCCCACCTTTACTGGTCAATCGGTGCAAGAGCACATTTTTTCTGAGTATTATCACAGCCTAGATCCCTGCCGGATGGTGCGGGATAAACGTTTCAAATTTATACACACTGAAGAAGATATTTGCGAGTTATACGACATCGAGAATGATCCGTTGGAATCAATCAACTTAGCCTGGTATCCCCAATATGCAGATCGCATTAATAAGATGAGAGAATTGGCAATGAATGGATGGGAAATACCGGATGTGCCCATATGGGCGGCTTGGAACGATCTTAATGAGCGAAAACAGAAGCTGCGTCTTAGCGGGTCCGAAATTATTGATCCTAGACCAACGCCTCCCGGTTGGATATCTAATTATACAGATTAATTGTAGCTATTAATGAAATATAGATATCAATAATAGGCTGTAAATTCAGTACTTAAATTCGCTGTACGAATGCTGAACGATTAGGTATTTCCTTTCCATGAACAAAAGTAGCGTTAAGAACCTCGGCTCCTTCCACCACTGAAAATGTTGGCCGAGAGAAACAGCGATTAGCATCAAACGCTGCAATCTCTCCCTTAAAACCTGATCCGCTTGATAGCTTACCGGCCAACTGACGTGCAAATTGTATATTATCTTCTAATCCAAAACCGCAACAGATCACTCCAATTGCATCTGTTTCAGCGTTTAAAATAGTATCAAAATCCAGTGGCTTAGAATGACTCTTAGGTTTGCCATACACCGAAATTAGACCTGCTGCTTGTATCTGTTCTGGCACCCAGTGGGCAGGTGAGTATAATGGATCAATCCACTCGAGTAATAGTATTCGCTTGGTAGGCTGCTCATTTGAAATACCATCCCACCGATCCTTGTAGCTATTCCATATTGATTGGGCCTGATATGCCCGTCCAACTGCATCCGCCAACATCACAAAATCATCGCGAATGCCTTGAAAATCCTGACCGTTAAAAGAAACTATTTTAGTTTTTTTAGGAAGAATACACTGTGTTCCTCTTAGGTTAGCTTGGATATTATTAGGAGTAACTGCACAGACATCACACAAACCCTGCGTTAATATTAGGTCTGGTTTTATCTCATTCAATAATGAAATATCGACTGTATATAACGACCCACCATCCTGAACAACTTTAGCAACGTACTTATTAATTTCGTTTTGAGATAAGTTGGGTGGGAGATTGCTACCAGTTATTATTGGCAGATTATTTACAGTAAAGGGAGTGTCACATTCATGCGAAATGGCGCAAAGCATTTTTTCCATACCAAGCTCACTCACTAACTCAGTAGCAGATGGTAGCAAGCTTACAATCTTCAATTTTAAAAACCTTTTTTGTTATTAATCATAAATTTATACTCCAATATTTTCGAAACTTCTCTATCCCATGTTGTTGTTTAATACATTTAACTTTTTAGTGAATTTACAATTTCGACAGCCTTGTCTTCGTATAAATCCTGCCATTCGGGTGCTAAGAAGCAATCACTGTCTTCCTGTGCACCACCGATATTATTAAGCTGTTTTGCCGTAGGTGTGTAGTATATATAACCATTAGTCACTCCCGACACATAGGTAAATTTATTCTTTGCCCGGCGCTTTATATTCATTCCAGTTTCAACAGAGAGTTCGCCAGGAAAAGTAGTCAGAACAAAATCGCCCACTTTAATACCCATTAATTCTACTTTTACATTTTTTTCCCCCGAATCAACATTGCGCTTATGGTGCTTTTTTAATAGGCCTAAATTCACTTGAATGCGGGTTAATTCCTCCATAGCGTGTATATTTTTTTTGTAATCCTCTAAGTTTTTCCGATTCTCCCTATCTAAACGCCGTAGGTGGTCTACCCCTATGTTTTCTTCGTGTAAATAGCGTTGAATACTGTCTAAAGGATATTCGGGCGAAAGCTTATATTTTATTAGAAGGGGGATGAAACTCTTTAAGTTCAATGTAGTAGGCTGTAAAGCATTTAGCAGGTCTTTCTGACGCTTTTCCAGCAACTTTATTTCTCGAACTAAGTCTGCTCGAGGCAATTCGAGTATTTTCCGAGTAACTTTTAATTCTACCCCATTTTTTACTTTTATATCATTTATTGCCCGCACAGCACTTAGGCCAAGTAAGTTACCCAAAGATTCTGCATTGGGAGGATTTTCCACACTTTTATAAGAGATCGGATTAATATCTGCAGCACAGCCTTGTATAAATAGGGCCACGACGCTCCCTCCTAATGATGTTTCAATAGCCGTAGATGCAAATCCGGATAAATCTGCAGTATTACCTCCGTTTGGTACCCCCTGTATAGGATGACAACTAAAATGATATACCACCGCGAAGGGTTTACCGTCCTGTCTTTCTAGTTTTATGATACCAATCTCAGCATCGATCAACCCAACTCCTTCGACATCTTCGTCCGGTACGAGAGAGTACGCTCGTCTGACATCAGCTTCCCTGCCATTCTTTAATTGAATCCGCCTATTCTCCATTATACGATCTTCATATCCGCATCCTACCCCCACGTTGACATACACCATATTTTGAAACGCTATGGTAACAGCTTGAATAGTACGTTCGGCTACATCAGCGCAAACAATGCCATGGCAGTGACTAGCGTTAATAAGCACACTATCCGGTTTTATATTTAAACTATCTTGCAACTCATTCCGCACTTGTTCTAAATAGCTATCACGAATCGTTCCAATCTCAGCTATCGCTACCGCATCTACAGTGATAAATACAAGCATATTATCCCGCTGTTTAAGCACTAATGCCTTCACATATAGACGGTCATTCACATTACTGGCATCTATATTTGCATAGAGCGGGTCATCCAACCGTTCCGACTGAGTATGAGTAATATCTATTTTGGCGACACCGGCCATGATTGAAATACCAGACAAATCCATCATATTGACAAAATCCTTATCTTCTGCCAAACAGCGTTAAACTTAAAAAAAGCTCTATAGCTATATGCTATAATTTATTGGTTACCTACCGACGTTCCAACCATGTCATAGGACCATTTAACAGATCTCCCAACGATTATCTTTTTTCATTTTGGCAATTTGCGAATGGGCTTGATTCATAATTAAAACCGCATCTTCGTTCTTTTTCGAAAGTCAGGCAATGCTTCTTCAATCCAGGTAATGATTAGCTTCAATAATCACACAAAACAATAGCCCCCCATCTTGCAAGGAGATAGGAGGCTATTTCTGAGCTGTATACGTTCACAAAACTATGTATTCGAAACATGTAAATATTATATCAACTTAATAATAGAAAATGAGCATCGACAGACCCTTTATCCAAACATAGGTTCTCTGATCTATAGAAAAGCAGTTATCGGCAACTTGCCACTGCTAACCAAGATGTTATCATAAGAAGAGAAATAGTTTAACCACAATAGGAGGATAAAATGTCTCTAACTTTTGAACAGATCATGTCTGCTTGGTCCAAATGTATTAACGAAAAAGATCCTTCCGCCATTGATTCTCTACTTTCATCTGATTTTATATGGCAAAGTGCCGCACCAGACCACAAGACTCCTTCAGAAGACAAAGCAAATAAGCAAGAAACTATCCAGTTTACACTCGGAGCAGGAATACAAATAAGCGATTTCAACACCATCTACAATGGAGATGAAGTTGTTTCAGGAACACATTCCGCCATAGTTGAAGGCGAAGAAAAAGTCGTATTCTGCTTAGGTTTTCTAACTGATGATGGAACGAAAGTTAGGCAGTGGAGGCATTTAACCGGAAATTACCCTGAGGCTTAACTGAAAAAGAGCAGCACCTGCTGGTTTTCGTGGAGAATAACCAAATTAGCTTTGTAAATATTTCAATCAAAAATACGAGTATCTGATCTTATTGAAGGTTTAACAGCGGTTTTCATTCCGAAATTTACCATGAGCATCGGAAGCATATTTTACTCAATCTAAATGACTCGATAATCTGACCTGCCAAATTCGCTCAATCTGATCCTTAGTCAACAGCTTCAGGATCTCCCCCTATCAAAAAGGTCTGCTGATGTTTTCTGTACTTTAATAATTGTGACGATGAACTAGTCGCGAGTGTGGGAGCTACCCGCTTATTCTTCGTTTCTGTTTATGATAAGAAACGTTGGGGATTTACTCATTTTTAAAGATGCACTTTCATCTGCAGAGGTATCCAGACTGTGATATAAGCATACGTAGTGAACCATTATTCAGACATCAGCCCCTTTCCCTACAAAATGCTGATTGAATAAACCGGTTAACGAATAGAATCAATTTTCTTCATTTGATGAAGTAGGCATTGCTGGGCTATTTAAGGAAGAATATCCAGCTTTGGCTAACATCGCCCATGCAGCCATGTTAATAGTACCGCCTACGGGAGTTGCATATAAAATCATTTCCAAACCTGTAGCTACTGATGCGTAAATGCTGAAGCTGAAAAGAATTGTTGCTGCAATAAATAACTGCCCGCTCCAATGCAGCGCACGCATGTCTACTCTCGCCGAAGAGAGTAGGGCAAACCCAATAGCCACAATGGCTACTGCATTCACCTGATTATATCTTAATGCCGTACCCAAAAAACGAAATTGTTCATCGCTAACTTCCATACGTAGAACGTGTTCCGAAAACGCGCCAAAGCCAACCGAAAAAAGACCAAGCAATGAACCAATCACTAAAATCATGTAGGTACTCCTTTAATTGGATTGTTTTTCGACATGAGAACATACTCTATTCTCTGCTATTCGCCCGCACATACCTTCATCCGTTGTACAGCACTACCACATCAGCGTCAGTATAGTACTGCTCACAACTTAATTGATGGCATATCGAAGCTATAAGCATTTACAATGTTGAAATAGCATAATTTTTATCGAAAGGATGAATTCAGATACTTGAGGATCAATAACGGTGCGGTATCTTCTATAATGAAGGGAAATTGCATTATACAGATATAAATTTTGTTTAGGAGCAACGCCCACCCTATGCGGATTCCGAATCTATTTCAAGCCTCTACCACAGCCCTTCTCACGGTAATCTTCACCTTCTGTCTTTCCATTGCCGACCAGAAAGATGAAGTAACGACTATGGACCGCTTCACCTTCGCGTCTCTAAATAGAGGTGAACCTATTT
>MDTA01025982.1_pt1 | contig 11173 bp, 9 predicted proteins | sample 811151 | NCBI WGS metagenome assembly MDTA01 (sample SAMN05326648, study PRJNA326480) | marine metagenome | isolation source: seawater | place: Indian Ocean: South | collected 2010 | reverse complement strand
GTTACAACAGGAGCTGTAGTATCAACAACATTTACTGTTCTAGTTGCGGTTCCAACATTACCAGAAGCATCACTAGCAGAGTATGTGATTGTATATGTCCCAACAGTATTTGTATCAACGGTACCAGATGACGTTACCGTTTCACCACCATCAGAGGTAGCTCCAGCATCAGTATATGTATCGCCTAGTTCAACAGTAGCTGGGTTGTCACCAAGAATTGTTATCACTGGAAAAACAGTATCAGGAGGCGTTCTAGAATCTTCTGTTACGTTGTCTAGGACGATAGCACCAAGAGCTACTAGTAAAGCATCAATGATTGAAACCTCAATAGCTCTTTCAGATGGTGTACCAACAGGAATACCATTACTATCTTCTTGATCATCTCCTTCCTGATATGAAACTAGAAAATCTCTTCTTTCTACTAACGATTCTGCATTGTAAGACTCTAGTCTTTGTGAGATTTCAGATATCCTTTCGTTAGATACTGTCTCATTTGCAAAGGCTCCAGGGATGGAGATGGCAAACGCTAATAAAGATAGTAAAAATAAACGATTCATAAGTGTGTACTCCTATAAAATATGATTATGCATAAAAGTTGATTTAAAAACAATATTTATGAGAAAAAAGTGTCTGATATTTATACATATTTTCTGGATCCTAATTAATGGGTCTAAATCTTACAAGTAAATCATGAAGTGTATTTTTTCTATTTAATTTAGCACCTGGATCTTTTGTGAGAGGTCTCCAAGAATAATTTATTAGGTTCCCAAATACAGGTATATTAAAGTATATTCCTTTGTCAAAAGAGCCTTCACCAAATTGATCTGTTGAAACATCTGTAAAAGAGGCAAAAACACCAAACTTTGTTCCATTTGGAAAAGATCTTGATAAATCTATCGTTATTCCTTCGTCACCTGCAAGATATTCACCATAAGAAATTTTTGCATCAAAGGGTACATATCTATAGTTTCTATAATAAAAGTTTAAATGTGAAGTAATATTTCCATAATCTAATGTTCCAAAACGCATCTTATAATCTCTTTTTTTAACTTCAAACATTTCAAAACCAATTGCATAATTTTTATTCTGATCAAAATAAAGATATTCAAAACCTATGCCATTAAACATTTCTTCGAGAATGCCTGCGGTCATCATAATATGATGGTTTTCCTTTGGAGATAAAAAATAATCAAATTGAGCTCTGCCAATAAATATACCTTCATCAAAATTTTTGAGGTAATCCTTAACATCAGATCTTACTTGAGCAGGATAAGTATCTACAGGGGGATATTTTAGATCATCAAAATTATCTGCAAGAGAATATTTAATATCTGAAGAAAAAGTCAAATTATCTAAAAAAATATATTCACTGATATTCTCTAACATTAATGCACCCTTGAAAAACTCCTCCCTTGACGCTAGGAAAGGTCTAAATGTAAGTCTTGTGTTTGTATTAAATTTCTTTTTGACTTGTCTTTGATAAATTAACTTTGCATTCTTTTCAAATGTATCATCGTATTCAGTCCTCGCTTTTAGATCTGCAATCCTAAGATCTTTTTTTATAGGCTTGGAAAGTCCAGCATTGTAGGAAGCTCTCCTAATTATTTCATCAATAATATCTAAATTAGGATGTGTAAATTGACTCATCTGCACACCTATTACCTCGGAACCTTCAAAAATCTTATTTACGCCTATTCCATTTTCATTTAGGTTTCTTATAAATTTTACATAACTGCTATCAGTTTCTTTATGGGTTGATTCCTTGAACTCATAACGAGGTTTACTTGCTTTTGGATAATTTTTATAAGTGAATCTGATTGTAGTTGAGCTCCCTCTTTCGGAGGAAATACCAATGGTAAAGTTTTTACTTAGATTAAAATCAAAACCAAATGAGAAATCTCTTTCAGCTTCTTTATAACCCACATTTCCAGGAGTTATAGTAGTATCGTATTCAAGTTTTATTATATATTTCTCATTTAAAGCATGAGTAGCTCCAAAAAAAGGTGAGATTTTTTGTCCAGAAAAATATCTTGAAGGCTGAAACTGACCTCCACGATCTTCTATATCATTTGGTCTTTCATAAAATCTATCATCTATTTTTCCAAGCGGATTCTTAAAACTTTCTTTTGAGCCATTAAGCTCTCCCCAACCTAGCCCAAAATGAAAATCAGTTTTATTTATTCCATAGCTTGCAACAATATATTCTGAACTATAAAAACCAGTTCCTGCAATATCATTTATTCCAACTGCTATAGCTGGCCAAATACCCTCTTCTTTTAGTCTTAATTTAAAGTTAAAGCCTTTATCCTTGAAGTCCTGATTGCAAACTGGATCAAAATCAAAATTACAGTAAGGCTTATTTTGAATATTTGTATAAAAAAAAGAAGCTTCAAGCCAATCAAATGGGAAGGAGCTCATTGTAATTTTCTGATCAGGATTACCATCGTAAATAGTAAAACCAAATGAGGATTCATCATAGAATCTTGCAGTTGGCATATTTATTAACCCAACTGAACCATGGTTATTAAAAGAGTTAAATGAAAAGCTATCGGTATAAGAGTTTTGAACAATCGAGCTTAAGAGGACGAAGATAGAGAAATAGTTTCTCATCTTTAATTTTAGTTATTAGATAAGTTATCTATTGCAGCGGCAGAAAAAGCAAGATCAGATAGAATTTGTGTGATGGGCGTTAAGTTTCTAAGAACTGAATTGCTGCTTGAACTAATTTTCCTCGGAACAACTATGGTGTCACCAGGTTCAAGATTAGAATTTCCTGCGAAAACATTTCTACTAGATTTTTGAACTAGGCCATTTGCTTTGATTACATAAACTCTTCTTTTGTCTGCATAAGCCTGATATCCACCAGCTCTTGCTATTGCGCTGTCAATATTTATTCGATCAGAATATTCAAAAGCTATAGGGTTTAAAACTTCCCCGATAATATTTATAACATTTGTTATTTTAGGAACAATTATAGAGTCTCCATCAAATAAAACAGTTTCACTTGAAGAAGCATCTTGAGGAGAAAAATTTCCAGCAATTCTTCCAAGATTTTCTGGCTCTATAGATTGGGCTAAAGTAGTTAATAAGTTGATATCACCAACATCTTCACCTTGCTGCAAAGAAAATAATAGGGACTTATTCAAGGTAGCTTCAGAATTTTCAATAGCTTTTAATTGTCTAAACCTTACATTTTCTCTAGTAATAATAACACCTTCTAAAAAAGCTTCTTTTTTAAAATCGCCAACTAGTCTGTATAAATCTTCAAGAGTGCTATCTGATTTTAGGGTGTACGTTCCTGGATAGTTAACGGCTCCTGAAATATTAACAGTAATTAAGTCATTTATCGGTGATCTAAATGAGATATTATTATATTTAGTTGCTGTAAAGTTCATGTTTTTATAACTATCAACAACAATATTGCTATCAAGAGGACTTATGAAGGTTGCTTCCTCGTCGACATCGCTCATATCAAGCCCTAACAAATTAACAAATGATTCAATAGAGTATTTACCAAATACCGGGAGTTGAAAAGATTCTTCTTTATAATTTAACGTTAATGAGTATTCGTCTATTAAATTTAAAGTAACTTCATCTACATCAAAAGATCTCTCATCAATGTTGGCAAAGTATAATTTTGAATTTGGTAGCAATTCTATTGATTGATATGTACTTTCATCATTAAGACTAAAAAAAATAGTTGATTTAACAAGACTTTCATCATCAAACTGTTCTAGTACCCCAAGCCAAGGATAAACTTTAACAAAACTTAAATCTTCAATTAAATCATTTAAATATTTATATTCTTCGAGGTCATAAAAGCCCGGCTCTTCAATTGCGCCAAGCACACTTATACTTAAGTTTTCATCGTTAACATAATTAAAAACATCTACAAATAGAGCGTTTTTAAGGCTTTGATCCATACTAACTGAGGTTTTATTGATAACTGATGCTTGGTCTAAATCAAGATAAGAGATAGCAATATTTGATTTATTAGCAGTTTGATTAAATCCTAGAGCAAAATTTACAATATCGCTAACCTTTTCACCTTCAAGAATTTCATATATTGCGGGACGGTTAACAGCACCATCTATCTCAACAAATTGTGAAGCTGCGCCAACAAGAATCGTATCTCCTGCTTCTATGTTTAAATCATTAGATCTGTCTCCTTTTATAAGCAAATCATATAAATCAAACGATTTAACCATACCGTTATTTCTAATTAACTTTATATCCCTTAATGAGCCAATTTCTGATACTCCCCCGGAATAGGCCAATGCTCCAGTAATGGTGCTAAATGGATTGATTAAATATGTTCCTGGTATTTCAACCGCTCCTACAATTGTTACTTTTTTTGCACTGAGATTTTGAAGAGAAATATCTATATTTACTCCTATATAAGATTGATTAACTAAGTTTGATAGCTTTTCTCTGACTTCTTTGAAGGTTAAGCCTGCAACATATACTGAGCCAAGTTCCGGAAATAAAATAGTCCCATCTAAATTTACACTTAAATTAAATATTTGATCTCTTGAACCAGAAAGGTTAATCCTAAATTCGTCTCTCAATGATATTTTGTAGTCATTTGGAAGGGGAAGGTCTCCAGCTGCAGAAAGAGATGTAGGCATTTTTGAGAAAAAATCATATCCATACTTTACTAATTCTATTTCTTCATCTATTTCTTCATCTATTTCTTTATCTGTTACTTCATCCTCAATACCAACAAGAGACTCTGTTACTTCAGGTAATTTACTATCCTCAGGCAATGTTAAATCCCCCTCCTTTAATGCTTTTTTGGCAGCCTCTATTTGCTCTGGTGTCAATTCAGGTAACAAGGATGGATCAACTGTTTGAGATGATAGAGAAACTGAAAAGAAAAATGATAAGCTTAAAAATAGATAGTTTTTATTAGAAATCATATTAAATAATAATTAATCTCAATATTTTACATTTTTTTAATAGTAATAGTCATGTAATGCTATTTTAATTCTAATCCAGGTATGAAAACTCCATCCAAATTGATAACTGGTTTTAAAATATTATCTATGCTCATCTGAATATCATCGTCAGAAAGAGTTTTGGTGGGTGATTGGAAAACAAGCCTTATACCTACTTTGATTTCTCCAAGTTTTTCATTTATGTAAAAATCAAATATGAAAGATTCTTTCAGATTCTCATCGTGAAACTTCTCAATATGGGAAATAACAAGATTATATATCTCTAAATTTTTAATAGAAAAAGAAAAGTCTCTTGCACTTGATGGAAACTCAGATACTGGTTGATATTTTATGAAATCTGCTGGCACTTTGATTAAGTTTTTATCTTCTAAAAAAGTATGTGGAATATCTTCAACCAAAATTTCAGAGAAGAAAATCTTTTCTTTCTTTTTAGTCTTTAGATTCTCTCTAGGTATCTCTTCAATATCAAAAATTGAAATATTATGTTTTAGGTTTAGGATTTCATTCAAATAACATCTATCAAGTTTTTTAGAAAAATCTTTATGATTGTGCCCAAGCCTTCCGCTTACAATAATAGCAAGTCTTTTTTCTTGGTGAATATCTTTTTCATTAGAGTAAACATCACTAATTTCAAAAAGCTTTATTGAATCCTTTTGCCTCCTTTCATTAAATAACAGATTCTCAATCAATGAGTCCTTTAAAGAAGTTCTTAAATTTTTTCTATTTGAATCTAATGGATTATCTATGAGAATTGATTTCTTTTCTTCGCTAGCAGTAAAAGGGAAATTAATTACTTCTGAAAATCCATTATCAACGAGAAAATTTGAAATTTTTGAGATCTTATCTTGCTGGGATTCTAAACTAGTAATTATGTTTAGAGGTGTACTTTTAATATTGTCATACCCTATTATTCTAGCTATCTCTTCAGACAGATCATTTTGAGATGAAATATCATTTCTGTATGAGGGGACCTTTATTTTATCGCTAATCTCAAAACCTAGTTTTTTTAGAAAATTAATATACTCCTCTTTTGAGAGCGTTGTGCCTAAGATTTTATTTATTTTTTTTGTATCTATTGGCAGATATTTTTCATTAAAATCTTCAGCAGTGAATGTTTTCATACTTAAACTTTTTATAGAGGCATGATCTTTAACAATACTTATAAATCTTCTTAAGACTTTTTCTTGTGAGGCAATATCAACTCCTCTTTCAAACTTATGAGCAGCCTCAGACTTTAAATTATATTTAATAGTTTTCCCGATTATTTCTTCTGGATTAAAGTAAGCGCACTCCACTAGGACTTTTTGAGTTTTAGTTGAACAAGATGTTGAATCTCCGCCCATAACACCGGCCAAACTTATTACTTCTTCACCTGAAATAAAAACGCAGTTTTTGTCTTCGAGTTTAATTTCATTCCCAAGAAGAGTTTTGAAACTTTCTTGACAGAGCATATTGGTAAAGGTTAAGTCCTCCTTTATAGATTCTCTATCAAAACAATGAGTGGGTTTGCCCCGCTCATAAGATACATAATTTGAGATATCAGTAAAGAAGTTAGTTTTATTGTTTCCAAGCTTAGAAAAGAAATTCTCTAAATAAGGTTTATAAGGTTTTATTTTTTCATCAATCTCTATTTCCAAAAAAGAAATCTTTGGACATGACTTAACTGATAAGTTATTAAAATTAAGATTGAGAACCTCTACGTCTTCATCGTAAATCTCAGAGGGATCTTTGCTATTATAAAAATTATTCAAATCTCTCGATAAACCAATAAGTGATAAGCAATCACCTCTATTTGGAGTAATTTCCATATCAAATATGTCACCATCAATCTCATGTTCATGACCTAATTGAAAAAGTTTTTTAGATAGTGCTTCTTTGGTCGGTTGCTCGGTAAGAAAATTTAAAAGGTCTTGATATAAAAATTTCATTTAAATTGACCTAAAAAATCAAGATTAGATTTATAAAACTCTCTAATATCGCTTACTCCATACTTAAGCATTGCAATCCTTTCAATACCAAGACCTAAAGCTAATCCACTAAATGTGTTTGAATCAATATTACAATTATTTAATACAACGGGATTTACGATGCCGCATCCTAAAATCTCAAGCCACTTCCCGTTCTCGGACATGATATCAACTTCTGCTGATGGCTCTGTGAATGGAAAATATGATGGACGAAATCTTGTTTCAACATTTTCACCAAATATATCTAAAAGAATTTGGTTAATAAGATCTTTTAGATTTGCAAAATTTACATTTTCATCAACATAAATACCTTCAACTTGATGAAACATTGGTAAATGGGTAGCGTCATCATCTTTTCTATAAACTTTTCCTGCAGAACTGAATGCAAATGGTGGCTTTGATTCAAGCATGCTTCTAATTTGAACTGGTGATGTGTGTGTTCTAAGTACTTTTCTTTTGTTCTGGACATAAAAAGTATCATGCATCTGTCTTGCAGGATGAGATTTTTTAATATTAAGCATATCAAAATTAAATTCTTCACTCTCTATTTCAGGACCATGCACCTCTAAAAATCCTTTTTTAGACAATAGATTTAAGAGGAAGTCTTTAGTTTGGTTAATTGGATGAAGAGAGCCTGTATATTTTTTTATTTTAGGAGGCTCTATTTTGTCCATACTAGACATTGAGCTACTATTTTGAAGCAGTTTTTACGATTTTCTCAAAAGTCGAGGTATCGCTAATAGCAAGATCAGATAATATTTTTCTATCAATAATAATATTGTTTTTTGTGAGGCCGTTAATTAGCTTAGAATACGAAGTACCAAGGCTTCTTGAAGCAGCATTAATTCTTGAAATCCATAAAGACCTAAATGCCCGTTTTTTATTTTTTCTATCTCTAAATGCATACTGCATTGATTTGATATTAGATTGTTTAGCAGTTTTATATAGCCTACTTCTTGCACCATAATGTCCTTTTGTAGAAGCTAAAACTTTTTTATGTCTAGCTTTCGCTGTTTTTGCTTTTGTTACTCTTGGCATATTATTTATTAATAAGTCTTGAAGCCATTTTTAACATTATGCCTTCAAGTTTATTTAAACCCCTATTATGTCTTTTTCTTTTAGTAGATTGTTTTGATAGTATATGATTTCTATTAGCCCCTCTGCTTTTAACAGATGAACCTGTCTTTTTAAAGCGCTTTGAGGCTCCAGAATGTGTCTTTAGCTTATATCCCATCTTTTATACTAATTTTTTAATTTTTTTTCTTTAGAGGTGAGAGAACCATCAAAAGCTGCCTACCCTCTAGAGAGGCTTCCTGGTCAACTTGAGCGATATCAACTAATTCATTTTTGAGTTTTTCAAGTAACTCAAGCCCAAGATCACTATTAAGAATCTCTCTTCCCCTAAATCGGACGCTTATTTTAGTCTTATCTCCCTCAAGAATAAAGCTTTTTATTTTTTTTAGTTTTGTTTCATAATCACCAACATCAGTAGATGGTCTAAACTTTATCTCTTTTACAGTTTTTTTCTTAGTTTTTACTTTGGATGAGGAAATATTTTTTTTCTTTGTAAAAATGTGTTTGCCATAATCTAAGACTTTACAAACTACTGGAATTGAATCGTTTGAAGAAACTTGAACTAAGTCAAGTGACACGTTAGATGCGTAATCAAGGGCTTCATTGAGCGGAACTATACCTTTCTTCTCACCAGACTCACCAATGAGAAGAATCTCTTTAGCTTGAATTTTTTCATTAATAGGTGTTTTTTGTTTTTTTTGAATATTTATATGATTTACCTTTGTAAATTGAAAGATTTAAGATTTATAAGCATTGATTTACTTAGATGATCGAGAGTAATGGATTCATATTAATTTTTTTGAGATTTTATACTAAATCATAAATTTCGCAATATTTTTATGGCTGAAGGATTGAATGTGTCCAATTGCCGTCACTTAAGCTATATGCATCTCTTTTATTAAGTCTTGATTTATGCCCTTCCCAAAATTCAAAGTAGTATGGTGAAAATGAAAAACCACCCCAGTAATCTGGACAATCTAATAAATCACTAACTTCCTTAACTTTATTGAAATTTTTAGTAACTTCATTAAAGGATGTAATAGTGTGAGACTGCATTGAACTTATAGCTAACGCATTCTTATCTTTAGATCTTTTTTTGAAATAAGCTTGATTATATTCTTTAGTAGTTTGAATGATCTTTCCTTTCATCCTTATTTGAATATTTATGGATGGCCAAAAAAATAATGCACTCATCTGAGGATGAGAGATGAGCGCTTTGGCTTTTGGAGAGTTATAGTTGCTAAAAAATATAAAATTTATATCGTCAACATATTTTAAATTAACAAATCTTGAATCAACCTCATCGTTTGCTATTTCATATGAAGAAATAGCCATTGCTTCAATGTTTGCTTGCTTTAATTTAAAAGCTTGCTCATATCTTTCTTTGAAAATTTGGAAGGGAGTTTCTTTACTTAGATTTTTAAATTTAATCATTAATATATTTTAAGTCTTTGAGTAATTAAGTGCTTGTTTCAATTCATTTGGAGGCTCTGGCAAACCCTTTAACGCTCTCCAAGAAGCTTTAGAAGATGGTCTTATCACAACCCATATTGTAAGAATAATACAGAGAAAATATAAATATAAACTTTTATTGATAACGAACCATTCTTCAAGAGCTCCTTTATAGGGTGAAATAACATTTTTATAAAAATCAATAGATGCCGACATTCCGTGCATAATTTCTTCTTCACCACGAAAAATTATTGAGCCAACTCCGGAAAGTCCGGGTCTTACCCTTTTAATTGTTTCTTGAACACTCAGAGAATAGGTACTAAAAGTATTTTGTGTTAATGGTCTTGGACCGATAACGCTCATATCACCAATAAGTATATTTATAAGCTGTGGCAACTCGTTAATCTTAGTTTTACGAAGGAATCTCCCAACAGGCAAAACCCTTGGATCACCTTTCATTGTTACAGTTCCAGTTCCTATGTTCGGACTATTCTTGAGCATGGTTGCAAATTTGAAAAGATGAAAAATCTTCCCATCTTTACCAATTCGCTTTTGTAAAAAAAAAATTTCGCCTTCACCGGTAAATCTCAAAATAAAAAGAAAAAGCAGAAAAAGAGGTAAAAGTAATAAAATCGCTAATGAGGAAAAAAATATATCAAAAAAACGTTCCATTTTTACATTCTTTGATCTAGATATTTCCCGGTTTCTTTATGCTCGAATTCAGGCAGTAGCTTAAAATAAAGACTTAAGATTTCCTCTTTTTTCCAGTTTTTCTTTTGTCTAAGTATCTTAATTTGATTCATAAATTCATCTAGGCTTGTAGATTCATATTCAGGTTTATTTTGAATAACGCCAATAGCATCGAAACGATTCATATCTAAATCTTCATTTTCTGTGAAGAACTCTTCGAAATCTTTTTCGCCTGTTGTGTCACTATTAAAGAAAAAACATGGCCATAGTTTTTTAGTAATCAGTTCTTTAGATCTATCTCGAGCCTCTTCTTCTGAACTACACTCAAAAGCTTCAAAACCCATTTCGTTTAGATAGGATCTTGCAATCTCCGAAAATGTTATAAGGTGAAGTTTTTTACTTAATTTTGGAAAAAAAATCTCTCTATTATTTCCTAACAGTCCAGAAAGCAGACAAAGCTCTCCGGATTCTTTTGGAGTAACAAAATATCTCTTTACATCTTTAGGTGCTGAAAAAGGTTGTCTTTTTGTAAATCTTTGATTAAACCCGTGAAGAAGAGAGCCATCTGAGAAGGCAACATTAGCAAATCTAGCCATAGAAATTTCTTGTGTAAGGCTTTCTCTCATCATGAACATTTCCATAATTCTCTTACTTGCACCCATCATGTTCACTGGATTTGCTGCTTTATCTGTTGAGACACAAAAGTATTTCGTAGCTCCCATTGATCTAGCAAGTTTTAGGGTTTTGATAGTGTTAAATATATTTACTTCTATCATACGCATCAATGTATATGGATCTTTTTCACTTCTAACATGCTTTAAAGCAGATAAATTAAAGACATAGTCATATGGCCCTTCATTTTCTATCAAAGCTTCAAATTCAAGTGATCCGCAATCTATAGCAAAAGTCTTGAATTCTCCAGCACTATATCCGATGGTACTTCTAAGATCGCGAACAAGCTCAACCATATTATTTTCTGAAATATCTACAGCATGAAGGATTTGTGGATCTCGTTTAAATATTTCTCTTGTT
>MDTA01046170.1_pt1 | contig 11174 bp, 10 predicted proteins | sample 811151 | NCBI WGS metagenome assembly MDTA01 (sample SAMN05326648, study PRJNA326480) | marine metagenome | isolation source: seawater | place: Indian Ocean: South | collected 2010 | reverse complement strand
GTTTTATCAATCATTTGTTTTCTCGAATAAAATTTTTTAAATCTTTTGCTGGATATCCCATTACTTTTGAGTTATCTGGTATATTTTTAATTACACCGGAGCCTCCGCCAATTTGTACATTATTTCCAATTTTGAGATGCCCAGAAATCCCAGCTTGTCCACCTATCATTACATTGTTACCTAATGTAGAACTACCTGCAAATCCAACTTGACCAGCAATTATACAATTTTCTCCTATTTTAACATTATGAGCTATATGTATTTGATTGTCTAAATAAGTATTTTTTCCAACTATCGTATTTGATAGCGAGCCCCTATCTATTGTTGATCCACATCCAATCTCTGCGTTATCTTCAATTATAACTATACCAACTTGTGGATATCTAAAATTAGAGTTTTTGTCAGGGAAAAAACCAAATCCTTTTTTTCCTACAACACAACTATCTAAAATATGAACATTGTTTTTAATTAACGAATTACGGATTATAACATTTGATCCTATAGAGCAATTATCACCTATAGTTACATTTTTTTCGATAATAGAGTTATGCCCTATTAAACAATTTGCACCAATTTTTACATTTTTACCAATTAAAACATTCTTGCCATGTTTTACCTTATTTTTATAAATAGTTTGCTCAATTTCAACAGCTGTATTGTCATAATGATCAGTTACAGAATCTGGATAAAAGATTTTCGTAATTAGAGCTGTATGCAATAACACTTTATCTGTAATTATCATTTTACAATTTTTTGGTAAATAAGATTTAAGATTTTCTGTTGTTAAACAATAAGATGCCTTAGTAATTTTAGCCAGATCAGTATATTTTTTTGAATGAAAAAAAGTAATTTCTCCATTTTCTGCAGAGTTAAGATCCTTAATGTCTAAGACTTTTTCAGTAGGGAATGATTGATTATCTAATTTAATTAATTTCAACAAATCATTAATTACGTATGGGCCTGTATTTTTAAAAAAAGGATTTGTCATTAATAAGTTTAATATCAAAACTTATTTTAAATGCTTATCAAGATTTATTGCTAATTATTTCCTATCTACAATTGTTGCAGACCACTGAGCGTCGGCCATTTTTTTTCCATCAACAAAAGCTTGACCTTTATACTTCCACACTCTTCCATGTGATCTTATAGCTTCTATATTTAATTCTAATCTACAGTCAGGTATTACTGGATTTCTAAATCTTGCCTTTTCAACGCTCATCAAAAAAACTAGTTTATTTTCATATTCTTTTTTATCTATTCCTGCAGCTGTTAAAGCAGCAGCAGCTTGACCAAAGGCTTCAACAATTAAAACACCTGGCATTACAGGTTGATCAGGAAAATGTCCTTGAACATAAAAACTGTCTTTTTTAACATTTACAATCGCTGTAGCTGAAAATAATTTTTTAATATTTATAAGCTCATCAATTAAAAGCATTGGCTCTCTATGTGGAAGAAGATCAATGATTTGTTCTTTATTAAGTTTATTAATCATTTTTAATTTCAAATTTTTTTATTTTTTTATCAATTATTTTCATCAAATCATCAGTAACATCTAAACTTGATTTACCAATTAACATTTGTTTAGATGATATTACTATATCTATATTATTTGTTTCTGCAAATTCTTTCAAAATAATATTTATTTGACTCATGAAAGATTTACTTACTTCATCTTTATCATCATTTATATTATTAAGTTTTTCTTTATTTGCATTATTAATAGAGATTAGTTCATTTCGTAATTTTTTAACTTCACTTGTAAATTCTTCTTCATCCAAAATATTTTTTTTTGATATGAGTGATTTTTCTTTTTCTAGAATTATTTTCTTATCATTATTAATTTCATTTGAAAGTTTCTGATTTAATTTATCAAAATGATTTATTATGTTTTTTCCAGCAATTGAATTTTGAACTAAATATTCTAAGTTGGCATAAACAATATTTTGGGAATATCCGTAACTAGTTAGACTCACTAATATAAGTATTAGAAAAAAGTTTTTATATTTTTTCACTAAAATGTAGTACCTATATTAAATCTTAACTTTTCTGTTGTATCAGTTGAAGCTTTTGTCAGTGGAAAAGCATAAGAAAGACTTAGGGGACCTATTGGCGTAAACCAATCTAAAGCAATTCCTGTTGAGGATCTAATTTTACTATTATCATCTACTGAAGAACTATAGTCGACTGCCCAAACATTTGCTGCATCTAAAAAGAAACTAAAATCTAAGTCTTGTAAGTTTGTGAATAGACCTGGCAATGTCGATGCAAAGTTTACAGCTGCTCCATAGTTTCCTCCCACATATTCACCTTGATCTTTAGGACCAATTTTACCTGGCTCAAAACCTCTAAGTTTTCTTTGAGGAATAAATATTCTTTTTGTAATTCTAGCATCATCATTCGATAAAGAATTTGCGGTTGCAGTAAAAACAGAAAATGAATAAACGTTATTATTATCTGTTTCAAAATATTTTGAATAATTAACACGATTTATTAAAGTATAATCTTCACTATAAATTGGTAGTTCTTGAGAAAAGGTAAATAAAAAACCATCAGTAGGATTGAAATTCTGGTTTAGCTTATTTAAGGAAATAGAATAGTCTAAAATTGTATCGAGATAATTTCCTTCCTGCTTTTTTTTAGCAGCTGTAGCTTTTGAAGTGGTAGTCAATTGCTCATAATCTGTTTTGAATGTTGGAGAAAACAAAACATTTTGATATTGTTCATAAGAAGTACCAAAACTAAATCCTGTTTTTTTCAGTTCATAGCCAAATGTTGATAGATTATCCTCCTCTTTTCTTTCAAATCCTCTATTAAACGACCTATTAGAATTTTTATAATTTGGCTGATTCATAAAAAAAGTTCCTGTTATTGACTTATCGGATATTGTTAAATCGGTTCCTAATCTTATACCTTCTCCTAGATAATTATTTTCACTTATACCAAAACTTAAACTAGATCCGCTAGTTCCTGTGCCGGCGCCAGCAAAAATTTCACCAGTGGCTTTTTCTTCAACATCAATGTTAATTATTTTACTCATTTTTTTATCTGAAGTTTCTACGCTTGATTTGACATTTTGGAATAAACGTAAAGCTCTTATATTATTATATGATTTATTTACTAATAAGTCATTGTATGCGTCCCCTTCATCAGCTAAGAGTTGATTTCTAATTACATTTTCTGAGGTTATATTATTTCCAGTAATATTAATTTTTTCAATATAATACTTTTCTGCGTCTTTTAAATTTATTGATAAATTTATTTTATTTTTATTTATTGTTTCATCATAAGAAGCGTTAACAAATTGATAATTATTGTTTAATGCAATTTCATCAATTTCATCTAGAATATATTCAATATTTTTCAAAGAATAGGGTTTGTTTTCAAGATTCTTAATAAGACTTTCAAGCTCAATAAAATCTTTCTTATCGTAATCAATTGGTAAATTTAAAGCTAATTTATCAAAATAATATTTTTCTCCCGCATCGATATTAAAAATAACCTCAAAATACTCGTTATTAATTATCTGTGCGAACGAGCTATTTATTTTTACTTTATAATAACCTTTATTTTTGTAAAAATTTTCTAAAAGACTTTTGTCTAATTCAAACCTTTTAAGATCTACGTTTTTCTTTGATGAAATAAATTTCCAAAATTTATCTTCTTCAGAAACTATAACTTTTCTCAATTTGTTATCTTTATAAATTTTGTTTCCTATAAATTTTATTTTTTTTATTAGAGCTTTTTTACCTAAATCAATCTGGTAAACAATATCAACTGTATTATTATCATTTCTTTTAACATTTACTGAAACATCAGAAAAATAATATCCACTTACTCTTAAAGAATTTAATATTCTGTTTTGATCTTCTTTTATTTTATTTTCAACAAAAGATGATTTTTCTTTTTGTAAAATAATATTTTTTATCTGATCTGTTAGAGAAGTTCTTTTAATACCTGTAAATGTTACAGACTGAATAAGTGGATTTTCAGAAACATTTATAAATAAAGTATTGTTATTAAAATTAATATCAATATTTTTAAAAAAGTATGTTTTATAAAGATTTTTAATAATTTCATTTAAATTTGATTGATTAATATCATCATTGATATTGTACTCGCTAAATAAAATTATAGTTTCATCAGAAATTCTATCATTTCCTGTAATTTCAAATTTCTTAATTTTCTCAGCATATGAATAATTAAACTTAAATAAAAAAATAATTATTAATGCTATTTTAAAATTTTTAATCATATTTTATATATTCTTTTACAAATTGTTTAGCTAAATTCCTAACTTTGTAAATTTGATCTACTGATACTGGCTTTACATTACAATATTTTTTAAAAAATTTAAAATTAATTATTTTTAATAAATAAAATGATATATCTTTATGTTCAATTTTTTTATTTAAAAACATATCTACCAATTCATCATTTATGGCAATAAGTATTGTTTCATATAACGTATTTTTAGATGGTAAGGTTTTCAATATTTTTAATACTGTAAATTTTTTAAGGTTAGGATTTGTCAAATTTAAATTGTTAATTTTATTTAAATCAAGATCTTTAGTATTAAAAAAATTTTTATTTTCATCACCATATAGTGAATTATATATTGGTATAACCATATTAGGCTCATGAGCTAAAAATTTAATCGTTCCATTTTTAAGAATAACGATAGAGTGTACATATGAATTTGGGTTAATAACAATTTTTATTTTATTATAACTAATGTTAAAAATTTTTTTAGCTTCAATTACTTCAAACACTTTATTCATTAAAGTTGATGAATCTATGGTAATTTTTTTTCCCATTTTCCAATTAGGGTGTTTAAGTGCATCAACTATTCTTATTTTTTTTTGAGATCTTTTTTTATTAAGAAATGGTCCCCCAGAAGCTGTGATTATTATTTTTTTAATTTGTTCTCTTGAAATATTATTAGTCAATTTAAATATTGAAAAATGTTCAGAATCAACAGGTATAAATTCAGTTTTATATTTATCTAATTCACCTGAAATTAAATTCCATCCACAAATTATAGATTCTTTGTTAGCTATAGCTAATTTTTTGGTATACTTAATAATTTTAAGTGTTGGCTCTAAACCATCAATTCCTGATATTGCGTTTATAGTATAGTCAATTTTTTTTCGAAAAACTTTATTTAATTCATAAAAATTTCTAAAAATATTAATTCCCTTTTTTTTAAATTTATTTTTCCATAATAAATATTTTTTAACGTTGGTTATTATAACATTATTTACTTTGAATGCTGTTGCTTGATTATATAATTTTGAAGCATTAGTATTTGTAGTAAGTAAATTTATTTCAAAATTTTTTTTATCCATTTTGATAATTTTTAGGGTAGTAATACCGATCGAACCTGTAGAACCAAGAATAGCAATTTTTTTTTTCATATTTGTTATAATATTTTAAATATTATATATGCAAATGGGACTGCAAATAAAATACCATCTATTCTATCTAATATTCCTCCATGGCCAGGTAAAATTTTACCAGTATCTTTAACTTTAGCTTTTCTTTTAAAAAAAGAAATAAATAAGTCACCTAATTGACATATTAATGAAATAAAAAAACAAAGTATAATTTTTTCAATTAAACTAAAATTGTATGTTCCAGAAGAAAAATTTAAAAATAAAGTTAATGGTATCAAAGAAAACAAAAATGAGCCGATTGCACCTGAAATAGTTTTATTTGGACTTATTTTAGTTAATTTTTTTCCACCAATAACTTTTCCAACTGTATAACCACCTATATCTGAGAATATACATATTAATAGCACAAATATGATTAAGTCATTTATTTTTGAAAGTTCAAATATTGTAAATGAAAAAAAAATTAAATAACAAATTGTAAGTATGCTTATTAAATTTTTTATTATTTTATATTTCCAAATTTTTTTATTGAGATTAATGAATTCCATAAATGAAAAAATTGAAACTATAAATAATGATAAAAATAATAAATAATTACTATAAAATAGACTAATAAATAAAATTGACAGAAGAATTATTGAGGTAAATAATCTTTTAAATAAATTATTCATTAAATTCCTCCATAGTTTCTCTTAATTTTTTTAAATTTATTTAAAATTTTATTTAAGTCATTTGGTTTAAAATCTGGCCAAAGTTTTTTTACAAAAAAAATTTCAGAATAAGATAATTGCCATAATAAAAAATTGCTCAATCTATTTGTATTTCCAGTCCTAATCAAAATATCTGGATCAGGCATATTCGCTGTATATAGATTTTTTTCTATATTTTTTGTGTTTATTTTATCTTTTTTTTTAACAACTAACTTAAAAGAACGTAAAATTTCATCTTTTGAACCATAATTCAAAGCTAAATTGTCTTGTAATTTCGTATTATTTTTGGTCAAATTTATTGCTTTGTTAAGTGACTCTTTAAGTTTTTTCGGAAATCTATTTATATCTCCTAAAATTTTAAATTTAATATTATTTTTTAATAATATTTCTAAATTTTTATTCAGATAATCTTCTAAAAGGCTAAATAAAAAATTAACTTCATATTTTGGTCTGTTCCAATTTTCTGTAGAAAAAGTATACAATGTTAAAAATTTAATATTTTTTTTAACTGATACCTCAATAATTTTTTCAACTGTCTTAATACCTTTTTTATGGCCAAACTTTCTTGAATTATATTTCTTAAGACCCCATCGACCATTGCCATCCATAATAATGGCAATGTGATTTATATTGCTCATATTGTCATTATTTCTTTTTCTTTTGAAATAACTTTCTCATCAATTAATTTTATGTTTGTATCTGTTATATTTTGTATATTTTTTTCAGATTTTTTTTCTTCATCCTCTGAAATTTCTTTTGATTTTAATAATTTTTTTAACTCATCATTAGCTTCTCTTCTAATATTTCTAATTGAAACTTTACACTTTTCTCCTGTAGATTTGATGATTTTTTTTAATTCAGTTCTTCTTTCTTCGTTTAAATCAGGTATTGGTAATCTAATAAGTTGACCATCTATTTGTGGATTTAGTCCAAGTTCTGATTTTTTAATAGAAGAGTCTATTAGAGGAACATTATTTATATCCCATACTTGAACATTTATAGTTCTTGGCTCTGGCACAGAGATAGTAGCTAATTGATTAATTGGCATTTTTTGTCCGTAAACATCAACTTTAACTAAATCCAACATAGAAGCATTAGCGCGACCCGTTCTTAAAGACGCAAGTTCTTTAGAAAATAACTCAAGTGTCTTTGACATTTTGTCCTTATAAATATTTTCTTTAAACATTAGTCACCTATTTTAAATCTTATAAATTCTTTAATCTTTAGGTTTGGAATTTTAATTTCAGACAAAACATCTTTAACTTTTTTTTTTGGCTCCATAACCCAGTCTTGTGTCATTAAACTATTTTCTTCTTTAAATTTGTTAAGCTTACCTAAACTAATTTTTTTTGCAATTTCTTCTGATTTTCCTGAATTTTTAAGCTCTTCAGCAATAAGTTCTTCCTCTTTTTCAACTACTTCTTTTTGAATTTGATCAGAGTTTAATGCTAATGGATTAGATGCTGCTATATGCATAGAAAGTTGTTTTCCGAATGCTTTTAATTGATCGTTGTTTTCATTTGTCTCTAATGATACTACTACACCTAGTTTTGATACATTATCCTCTATTACTGAATGTTGATAAATAAAATTTTGAGTGTTATTATTTTCAATAGTTTGTGTTTTGCCAATTGTAATTTTTTCACCAATTTTAGCAATCAATGAAACTAAATTTTCTTCAACAGATTTATTATTTGACATTTTTGATTTATTAAGTTGATCGATATTCGAAGAACATTTATGATTTATTTCACTAAGTTCTTTAACAAATTTTACAAAATCATTATTTTTGGCTACAAAATCAGTTTCACAATTAATTTCTATCAAAGAAGTTTTTTTATTATTTCCACTAATTACGATTACTCCTTCTTTTGCATCTCTAGACATTTTTTTAGATGCTTTTGTAATACCCTTAACTCTTAAAATTTCAGCCGCTTTATCTAAGTCACCATTAGCTTCTTTTAAAGCGGAGTTACAATCTTTAAATCCTGCTCCTGTTGATTGTCTAAGTTTTTTTATTTTTTCAATTTCACTCATTTTTTACTAGCTTAATGGAAGGTTTTAATTTAATTTAGTATCCGTATTTGTATTAGATACTTTATTTTTTTTTTCTTCTATTATTTTAGTATCAATTTTGTCACCTTTTTTTTCTGGTTCTTGAGGAATATTTTTTTTAGCATTTTCAATTGTTTCCTTAATTAAATTACAATAAAGTTCGATAGATCTCCTTGCATCATCATTACCTGGTATCGGAAAATCAATATTTTCAGGGTCAGAATTTGTATCTAGTATCGCTATAATTGGAATATTTAACTTAATTGCTTCCTTAATTGCTAATGACTCATAATTTGTATCGATCACAAAAATAATATCTGGAGTTTTTTTCATTTTTTTAATACCACCCAAAGATCTTTGAAGTTTATCTCTAAGCGTACCCATTTTTAAAAGTTCCTTTTTAGTAAATCCTCTGTTTTCAGATGTCAGATTTTTATTTAGAGTTTCTAACTTTTTTATAGAATTTGATATAGTTCCCCAATTGGTTAGCATTCCACCTAACCATCTATGATTTACATAATATTGATCTGTTTCTTTGGCAAGAACTGCAATTGTTTCTGCTGCCTGTTTTTTTGTTGAAACAAATAATACTTTTCCATTATTCGAAATTGTTTCATAAACTTTTTCTAAAGCCTGCTTTATTAAAACAACTGTTTGAGTTAAATCAATTATATGAATTGTATCCCTTCTTCCAAAAATATATTTTTTCATTTTAGGATTCCATCTCAAAGTTTTGTGTCCAAGATGAACTCCAGCTTCTAATAGTTGTTCAATTGTAATGTTAGGTATCGTCATATTCCTTCCCGGTTATGCCTCCACAGTAATTTCCCTAGGGACCGGAGGTTTTTCAACCAAATACTGTGTGCGTGTTAATTTTTGATGTGTTTTACAAGTATTTTGATTTTATACAAGTTTTTTTTTATTGAATTTTTAGAGTAACCCCAACATTTTTTAGCTGAGAAATGGTATTTTTATCAATTTTTCTTTTTTCATTTAATTTATAAAAATGAGCCATTTTATTATTTTGTATTTTTATAGTCACATTTGTTTCACCTGGAGAGGAAATCAATTGTTTTATTTGATCTAATTTTTTCGTATCTAAAAATTGAATTTCAATTGATTTAATGGTGCTATTAGCAAGATCGTTTATCTTTGTTATTTTTCTAACATTTATTCTTGATGATGTCCCATCAGGTGAAACATTTTTAATAAGGTTCATAATAATAGAATTTCCTTCCTTTAAAATATCTCTTTTTTGCTCAAATAAATCTGAAAAAATAAACAACTCAAAAACTCCACTAAGATCAGTAAATTTAATAATTGCATAAGATAAACCTTTATTATTTTTTTTTTCTTGAATTTTTAAAATTGTAGCTGCAACTGTAGTTTCCTTTAGATTTTCCTCCTGATGATAATCTGCAAAATTTAATATATTATATTGAGGATAAAAATCTTTATATTGATTTAATGGATGATCTGAAATAAAAAAACCTAAGGTTTCGAATTCTTTTGAAAGCCTTTCTTCAAATAAATAATCTTCTGTATCAATTAATAAATCTAAATCATTTTGCTGTTTTTCTTCGTCAAATAAATTAATTTGATTTAAAGATTTACTTTCAAATAGGTTTTTTGATTTTAATATTAAATTCGGTATTGATTCAAAAATAGACTTTCTATTTGTATTAAAACAATCAAATGCACCAGCTTTTACTAAACCTTCTAATTGTAATTTATTAATATCTTTAGGATCAGTTCTATTTATAAAATCAAATAAATTTTTAAACTTACCATTTTTTTCTCTCTCTTTTACTAGGTTTGATATAGCTTCATAACCAACATTTTTTACAGCCCCAAGTGCATAATAAAAATTTTCATCATCACATTTAAAATCTGCAAAGCATTTATTTATATCTGGTCTTATAATATTTATTTTCATTCTTTTTAGTTCTTCATAAAATTCACTAAGTTTTTTTTGGTTTGAAACTTCCATAGACATTGAGGCTGAAAAAAATTCATTTGGATAATAGGTTTTTAGAAAAGCTGTTTGATATGCTATTACGGCATATGCTGCAGCATGACTTTTATTAAATCCATATTCAGCAAAAGGTTCTATTTTCATAAAAATCCCTGCTGCTATGTCTTTTGCAATTCCTTTTTTCTCTGCACCATTTATAAACCTTTGTTTTTGTTTTTCTAATTCTGATCTTTTTTTCTTTCCCATTGCTCTTCGAAGAATATCTGCTTCACCTGCTGTAAATCCAGAGAGCACTTGGGCAATTTGCATGACCTGCTCTTGATAAATAATTACTCCATACGTAGGTTCTAAAATTTCTTTTAAGTTGGGGTGCAAATAGTCAGGCTCTTTTCTTCCATGCTTGCAATCATTATATATTGGTATATTACTCATAGGACCCGGTCTATACAAAGCTACTAGAGCAATAATATCCTCAAGTCTATTTGGTTTCATATTTAGTAAGGCATCCTTCATTCCTGAGCTTTCCAGTTGAAACAAACCTATTGTTTTACCCTCTGATAATAAATTAAAAACTTTTTGGTCTTCATAATTTATAGTTTCAATATTAAAATTTTTATCTTTTTTTTCTTTAATAATTTTTTGGGTTTTATTTATAACTGTTAATGTTTTTAAACCTAAAAAGTCGAATTTAACTAAACCTGCATTTTCTGCAGAGTACATATCAAATTGAGTAGATGGTAATAAGAGATCTGATGATTGATCTTTATATAACGGTACTATCGAATCTAATTTTTTATCAGCAATTACAACTCCAGCTGCGTGAGTTGCAAAGTTTCTATTTAATCCTTCTAGCTTAAGAGATAAATCTACTAATTTTTTAACCCTAGCATCTTCTTTAATTAATTTTTGTAACCTCGGTTCTGAATTAATACATTCTTGCAGTTTCATTGGTCTAGAAGGATCAAATGGGATCATTTTACAAATCGAATCTACAAACCCATATGGTATTCCTAATACCCTGCCAACATCTCTAATAACCAT
>MDTA01190783.1_pt1 | contig 11175 bp, 11 predicted proteins | sample 811151 | NCBI WGS metagenome assembly MDTA01 (sample SAMN05326648, study PRJNA326480) | marine metagenome | isolation source: seawater | place: Indian Ocean: South | collected 2010 | reverse complement strand
CTAATATGATTTATGAATTTAATTAAGTCAACAGGGACTTTTGGTTTTTATACTATAATCAGCAGATTACTTGGTTATTTAAGAGATATTTTAATCGCAATTTTTCTTGGGACAAATTTTCTTGCTGATGCATTTTTCGTGGCCTTCAGAATACCTAATACTTTTAGAAGATTATTTGCTGAAGGGACTTTTAATGCCGCATTTGTTCCAAGTTATACTTCTGAGTTAATCAAAGGAAAATCAAAATCTTCAAAATTTGCAGGAGACATTTTTAATTTATTACTCGTAGGCCTTCTTTTTTTAGTTTTAATTATTGAACTTTTTATGCCAGTGTTTGTTAGTTTAATAGCTCCAGGTTTCGTTGAGGATTCGAAAAAAATTGAAATAGCTACTACACTAACAAGAATCACATTTCCATTCTTGCTATTTGTAAGTTTAGCATCTTTTTTTTCTGCCATTTTAAACTCTCACAATAAATTTGCCGCAGCTTCTGCCGCACCAATTATTTTAAATATTATATTAATTGGAATTTTATTTTTTGGTAAATCACTAGATGATAAGCTTGTATATTATTTATCTTATGGTGTATCTATTGCAGGATTTTTACAACTAATTTTTTTATATATATTTGTTAAAAAATTTTATGAATTAGAATTAAGATTTAGTTTTAAAATCTCAAAAGAAGTAAAAAATTTTTTTAAAAAACTTTTACCAAGTATTTTTTCCTCTGGAGTAACACAAATAAATATTCTTGTAGGTACTATAATTGCCTCTTTTCAGGCCAGTGCTGTTTCATATCTTTATTATGCTGATCGTATTTACCAAATCAATCTTGCAATAGCTGGTATTGCTATAAGCGTTGTTATTTTGCCTCAGTTATCAAAATATATACAATTAAAAAAAAAAAATCAGATTTTATTAATCCAAAACAAAGCGTTAGAATTAAGTATGTTTTTAAGTTTACCAGCTATGGTCGCGTTATTAATAGGTTCTGAGCAAATTATTTCAGCTCTTTTTGGTTACGGTTCTTTTAGTGAACAGGCCGTTTATAATTCTGCTAAAGCACTCTATTATTTTAGTTTTGGATTGCCAGCTTTTGCTTTAATTAAAGTTTTTTCAAGCTTTTTCTTTGCTAATCATAACACAAAAACACCTTTTTATATTTCATTAATTTCCGTTGTTCTTAATATAGTAATTAGTTTACATTTTTTTAAAGACATCGGTTTTATAATTATACCTATTGCAACTTCTATATCATCTTGGTTTAATTCCATTGTATTATTCATTTATTTGAAGAATAAAAATTTATTTAACTTTAATAAAATTTTTATAATTAAATTTTTTAAAATAGTTTTTGCGTCTTTAATGATGGGAATATTTTTTGCTTCATTATTATTTATTTTTGAAGATAAGTTAGTATATAGTAACAATTTTAAATCATTTTATCTTGTTTTGTCTGTTTTATTGGGTTTTATTTTCTATTTGTTTTTATCTATTTTTATCAAAGCTTTTAATTATCAAGATGTTAAAATAAAGTATTGATTATGAAAAAAAAAATTTTTTCTGGTGTTCAGCCAACAGGAAATCTACATTTGGGTAATTATTTAGGAGCAATTAAAAATTTTGTTAACTTAAATAATGATGAAAATAATCAGTGTGTTTTTTGTGTTGTAGATCTTCATGCAATTACATTTAAACAGGACTCTAAGGAACTAAAAAATAACATTCGTGAAACTGTAGCAACATTTATAGCTTGTGGCATCGATCCAAATAAAAGTATAATTTTCAATCAATCCAGGGTCTCAGCTCATTCGGAGATGGCTTGGATACTGGGTTGTACAGCAAGAATGGGGTGGTTAAATCGAATGACTCAGTTCAAAGAAAAAGCGGGAAAAGATAAAGAAAAAGCAAGTGTTGGACTTTACTCCTATCCGATATTAATGGCAGCAGATATATTGTTATATGATGCTACACATGTTCCGGTAGGTGATGATCAAAAGCAACATTTAGAACTTTGTAGAGATATTGGCCAAAAATTTAATAACGATTTTAATTCAGAAAATTTCTTTGTGATACCAGAGCCATTAATTCAAAAAGAGTTTTCAAGAATTATGAGCCTTAAAGATGGTTTAAAAAAAATGAGTAAATCAGATATATCAGATTTAAGCAGAATAAATTTAACTGATGATCAAGATTTAATAGTAAATAAAATTAAAAAAGCAAAAACTGATACTTTACCTCTTCCAACTAATGTAGGGGAATTAGAAAAAAGACCTGAAGCAAAAAATTTGTTAGGTATTTATTCTAGTTTAAAAGAATCAACATTAGAAAAATCTGTAAATGAATTTTCAGGTAAAAATTTTTCAGAGTTTAAAGATAGCTTATCACAAGTACTAGTTGATAAAATTTCTCCAATTTCCGCAGAAATAAAAAAATTAATTAATGAAGGAAGTTATTTAGATGAAATACTTTTGAAAGGATGTGAAAAAGCCAATAAAATTGCATCTCAAAAAATAAAAAAAATTCATGAAATAGTGGGTTTTTAATTAAATATTTTATTAACAAGTTTTAATTTTCAAATTAATGATTATATATAAATTATGTTCGTACAAACAGAAATAACACCAAATCCGAATTCATTAAAATTCTTGCCGGGAAAAATTGTTTCAAATTCCGGTTCATTTGAAATTACTAAAAAAGAAGAAACTAATAATGAATTAGTCAGAAATTTATTATCTGTGAATGGTATAGAGGGTATTTTTTTAGGTAAGGATTTTATATCAATTAATAAATATGATCATATATCTTGGGATGATATTAAACATATTATTATTTCACTTATTAATGATTATTATTCCAGTGGAAAAGAATTTGTCATTGAAAAAAATTTAAATGAATCTAATCAAGATTTAAAAGAAATAGAAAAAAAAATTGTCGAATTACTTGATAAAAAAATTAGACCTGCTGTCGCCAAAGATGGAGGCGACATAAAGTTTAAGGAATTTAATAATGGAATTGTTAAAGTACAATTACAAGGAAGTTGTTCAGGTTGTCCAAGTTCTACAATGACACTTAAACAAGGAGTTCAAAATCTTTTATGTCACTATATTCCTGAGGTGAAAGAGGTTGAGGCAGTATGAAAAGAATCATTTATAAAAAAAATATAAAAGCACTTAGATATTTTGATCAGAGACAGGTTGGTTCGATACCTAGAGTTTTTTTAAGTTCTTTGTTAGTAATTTTCTTTTTTTATTCTATGCCTTTGTTTATTAAATTTGCTACCAAACAAGATGGTGAATTTCAAAATAACTCAAAAGCAATATTAGCTTATACTTTAAATAGTAAGAATGGATCGATAGAAGGTGATAATCGAGTTTTAGATGAAAATGATTTATTAGTTGATATTTTTAGTTTAAATGACCTTGAGACAGATACTGTTAGATTAAATGCTGCAACAATTAAACAACTATTTGAAGATACAAATTATACGCTTAAGGATGTCAGAGAAAAAAAACTTGTTAAGCCTGTGGCTTTAACATTATTACCACAAGAAATAAAATTAATTGAAAATACCAATAAGAGAAAAGAATTTTTCATTCAAATAATTTTACCATTAATTTTAAAAGAAAATAATAATATTAAAATTGATAGAAAAAGGCTTTTCACGATTATTAATAAAAGCAATAATACAGAAGTTGAAAAAAAATGGTTAAATCAAAAATATAAACAATATGGTATTCCATCAAAAGATCTGTCAGTTCTAAAAATAAGGATGGATGAAATTCCTGTTTCATTAGCTCTTGCTCAAGCTGCAAAAGAGACAGGTTGGGGAACTTCTAGGTTTGCTCAAGAAGGAAATGCACTTTTTGGACAATGGACTTGGTCAGGGGAAGGATTAAAGCCAAAAGAGTCAGATAAAAACGAAGGGCATAAAGTTATGAAATTTAATGTATTACAAGCTTCCGTTAGAGCCTATCAACGAAACTTAAATACACATTCATCTTATATAGAATTTAGAAAAGCAAGAGCTAAACTTCGAGATAGAGGTTTAGATTTAGACAGTTTAATTCTCGTTCAACACCTTGATGAATATGCTGAAACTGGTGAACAATACGTTGATGTTCTTCAAAAAATTATTAAACAAAATAATTTAAAAGATTTTGATGACGCAAAATTACTTCCTTCAAGTATCGAGCTTGAGAGTTTAATTTAATTTGTTTTAACAGTAAATTGAGTTCCAAACCATCTCCATTTACCATTATCATTTAAGGAACAATTTATCCTTCCTCTTCTTGGAAGAAATTTTTCTTCAAATTTAATTGTTAAAATATTTTTATCAATATCTAAATTTGTTTTCTTCCAATTTCCTCCATCATTAGAATAGCATGAAATATTATTTATATTTTTTTGTTCTTTAAAGAACTCAACTATCAATTCTGGTGGGTTAGTTTTATCATTAATTTTTTTTTGTTCAGGTTCTAATTTTTTATATTCAAGGGGTAAATAATTAATTAGAGATTTAAATCTTTTCAAGTCACCGTATTTTTCGTTAATTGGAAATCTTGGTAATTCGAACTTATCTTTATTTTTATCAATTATTCCTGAATGTTGTCCAAAAGCTACATCGAAATTTTTTGAAATATAACTTTTCATAAATAATGAATATTCACCAAAAGGGTAAGAAAAAATTGCAGGAATGTATCCTAATTTATCTTTAAAGATTTTACTAGCAGTTTCTATATCATCAATAAATTCTGAATTTTTCATATCAATTAAATATTCATGTGTATGAGAGTGGTGACCGATGAAACCAATATCAGATTTTTCTATTTCTTTAATCTCATCCCAGTTCATATAACCATTTTTTCCAACTGGTTCAGTTGATATAAAAAGAATAAATGGAATTTTTTTTTCTTTTAAAAAGGGCCAAGCTTCAGTGTAAAAAGATTTAAATCCATCATCTATTGTAATTAAAATTTTCTTTTTTTCTTTTCTTTTGTTAAATTCATTTACAAAAAATTCTGGGTTATAGAATTCATAATCAAGTTTCTGAATGGTTTTGATTTGTTCTTCAAAAACTTCCATTCTAATATTTGTTGAAGGATATTTATTCTCATTAAATCTGTGATACATAAGAGACAATATTCCATTATCTTTTGAATAATATTTACTATTAGCTTCTTCTGAATTAGAATTTAAAATAAAAAATATCTGTAGAATGAATAGACTAATTATTGATGCAGCAAAAGATAAAATATTTTTTATGATCATTAATAAAGATATTAATGAAAAAATTACGCATGAAAATAGCAAAATTAATTATGAAAAATTATCCTTGCTTATCAATGAATTCTTGAAGTCAAAAAACTTAAATTTTAAAAAGATTTCTCAAATTTATGTAAATAGAGGCCCAGGCAGTTTTGCGGGTATAAGAAACTCACTTTCTATTGTAAAAGCTATTCATTTGGTTAATAATATTGATTATTATTGCTTCAGTTTAAATGATTTTAAGGGGGAAAATGATATTAAATATGAAAATATACCTAGACTATGTGAAAAATTTAAAGTTGAAAAAAATTTGATTAATCCTATTTACTTGAGTTAGAATTAATTATGTCTGAAACTATAGAACAAAAATGTATATCTAAGGGAGTAAAATTAACCGATCAGAGGCGTATCATCGCTAAAGTGATGTCTGAGTCTTCTGATCACCCAGACGTTGATGAGCTTTATAAAAGAGTTTCAAAAGTTGATACAAAAATAAGTATTGCAACCGTTTATAGGACGGTAAAGCTTTTTGAAGAGTCAGGTATACTAACAAAACATGAGTTTAAAGGTGGAAAAGCCAGATATGAAGAACTTAATGAAGGACATCACGATCATTTGATTGATGTTAAAACTGGAGAGATTATTGAGTTCGTAGATGATGAAATTGAAAAATTACAAAAAAAAGTTGCCGAAAAACATGGGTATAAACTTGTTGATCACAAGCTTGAATTATATGGAGTTAAAATAGACTCAAAGAATGAGTAAGAAAATATTTATCAAAACATTTGGTTGTCAAATGAATGAGTACGATTCCAATCGTATAATTGACACTGTAAAAAAAATTGGTTTCAAAAAGACTGAAAACTTAAAAGATGCGAACTGTTTTTTACTAAATACCTGTCATATAAGAGATAAAGCAAAAGAAAAAGTTTATCACGAAATTGGCAGAGTAAGACAAAATTTTAAATCAAAAAGTAAACCACTTGTAATAGTTACAGGATGTGTAGCACAAGCTGAAAATGAGGAAATGTTAAAAAGGGAGCCCTATATTGACCTTGTGATTGGACCACAAGCCTATCATAAAATAAATGATAAAATTAATGAATTCTTAGAAAAACAAAAAAAAATTGATGAAACAGAATTTGATACACTATCAAAATTTAATTTTTTAAAAAAAATAAAAAATTCCTCTAATAAAGTATCATCTTATTTAACTATTCAAGAGGGTTGTGATAAGTTTTGTCATTTTTGTGTTGTACCATATACTCGAGGTCCAGAATATTCTAGATCATTTCAAGAAATAATTGATGAAGCAAAAATTTTGGCAACCAATGGAGTAAAAGAAATTATTTTATTAGGACAAAATGTTAATGCATATAAAGACAACAACAAAAGATTATCAAATTTAATAGTTGAGATTGAAAAAATTTCTCAAATTAAGAGAATAAGATACATGACTTCTCACCCTAAAGATATGACAGATGATTTAATTGAAATTTATAGTTTTTCAAAAAAATTAATGCCCTTAGTTCATTTACCTGTTCAAAGTGGCTCTAATAAAATCCTAAAATTAATGAATAGAAAGCATTTAATTAAAGATTATATAAATATATACGACAGATTAAAAAAAATTAATCCAAAGATAAAATTTTCAAGTGATTTTATAATTGGTTATCCTGGAGAGGATAAAGATGATTTTAATGCTACGCTAGATTTAATAAATGAAATTAAATTTATTAATTCATATTCATTTATATTTAGTCCAAGACCTGGAACCGTAGCTTCTAAATTTAAATTAATTGAAAAAGGAATTTCATTAGAAAGATTAGAGATTATACAAAAAAAATTGTTTAATTATCAAATAGAAATTAATAAATCATTAGAAAATCGTATTATTGATGTTTTAGTAGAAAATAAGATGGACGAGGACAATAAGCTTTTTGGAAGATCTGAATACATGACTTCTGTGATATTTAATGGTAATCATAAAGATATTGGAAAAATTGTGAAAGTAAGAATTAACAAAAGTAATCAAAACACTCTATTTGGTGAAATGATTGAAAAATCAAATTTGAGAGTGGCATAATTTTGAGTAATTCAATTAAAAAAAATATTCAAAACTCTTTAAAATTTGTTTATTCCGATAATAATACTTTAAGTGTAATTTTTCATGACAATAATCTTTTAATTGGTGTTGTAGGAGAGTTTAACAAAAATTTAAAAGAATTAGAAAAAATTACTGGAGCAAGTCTGTATTCAAGAGGTAACTCAATTTTGATTAAATCAACAATTGAAAAAAATGAAATTATCAAAAATGCAATTCAATTTTTAGCTAATCAATTTCTCAATAATGGAAGTATTGAAAATAAAGACATCATATCTTCGATTGATAAATTTATGATTAATGAGAAGGTTAAAAATACAAATGTTACGGATATAATTAAAACACCCAAGAAATCTATTATACCTAGATCTGAAAAACAAAAAGAATATGTGAGAGCTTTAAGGGAGAAAGCAATAATTATTTCAGCAGGTCCAGCAGGAACAGGTAAAACTTTTTTAGCTGTTGCTATAGGTTTAACAATGTTATTAGAAAAAAAGATTGAAAGAATAATTCTCTCTCGTCCTGCAGTTGAGGCAGGAGAAAGATTAGGTTTTTTACCAGGAGATATGAAAGAAAAAGTTGATCCATATCTAAGGCCTTTGTATGATTCTCTTTACGACTTATTTCATTTTGAAAAAATTCAGAGAATGATAGAAATTGGAGATATTGAGATTGCTCCATTAGCATTTATGAGAGGAAGAACATTAAAAAATTCATTTGCAATTTTGGATGAAGCACAGAATGCTACCGATACACAAATTAAGATGTTTTTAACTAGAATAGGTGAAAATTCTAAAATTGTAGTTAACGGAGACCCTTCCCAAATTGATTTGCCTAATAAGCAGATGTCGGGTTTAGAAAGATCAAAGAAATTACTTTCACATTTGAATGAAATTTCAGTCGTCGATTTTGATCATTCTGATGTAGTGAGGCATCCTTTAGTATCTAAAATTGTAAAAGCATACTCAAATAATAATGATCAAAGTTAATGTTCTCTCTGAAGAGAGCTCTTGGAGTAAAAAAATAAAAAGTAAAGAGATTTTATTTAATAAAGTTTGTAATTTTTTTCCGAAAAAATATAAATTTTTAAATAAGAAGATTTATATAACTTTATTACTTTCTAATAATAAATATATAAAAAAATTGAATTATAAGTTTAGAGGAAAAAATAAACATACTGATGTTTTATCTTTTCCTTTAAATAACTATAAAAGTAAAACAAAGGAAATTTATTTAGGAGACATTATAATAAGTTATAATTATATGAACAAACCTAAAAATATAACAAATTTACAATTTAAAAATAAAGTTATAAAAATTTTTATTCATGGTTTTTTGCATTTACTAGGATTTGATCATATTAAATCCAAAGACTATAAAAAAATGTTAAATGAAGAAAAAAGAATTTTTAAATTTCTATCAAAAAAAATTGAGTTAAATTGAATAATAAAATAATAAAAAACTATATATTTTTATTTTTCTTAGGTGTTATCAGTTCATTTAGTTTACCACCTTTTAATTTTTTTTTTTTAAATTTTATAACATTTAGTTCTTTATTTTTTATCCTTTTTCAAAATAAAAATAAAATTTCCAATAAAAAAGTATTTTTTATTTATGGATGGTTTTTTGGTTATGGTTATTTTTTAAGCAATTTATACTGGATAACGATTTCTCTTACGTTTGATGAAAATTTTAATTTTCTTATACCTTTTGCATTAGTTATTATTCCGGCATTTATGGCCATATTTTACGGTTTAATAACATTATTCTTTTTTATAATAAAAATAAAAACAATTATTAGTTCTATTTTACTTTTTTCGTTATTATTTGGTTTTTTAGAATATATTAGAGGTAGTATTTTAACAGGATTTCCGTGGAATCTAATTGTTTATAGTTTTTCAGATGCTTTAAGTTTCATCAGTATAATATCAATAATTGGAACATATTCTTTAAACTTGATTGTTATAACTCTTTTTTCCTTACCATCTATTTTGATATTAAGAAATTTTAAAAAAAATTTTGGTGTGTTAATTTTTTTAATTTTATTACCAATTATTTTTTTAAGTTACGGTTATAATTATAAAAAAAATTTTTTAAATAGTGATTTAAAAAAAAACGATTTATTAGTAAGAATTATTGGATCCAACATAAGTTTAGAGAGATTTTATGAGGAAAATCAAACAGAAAAAGTGATCAAAGAGTTAATAGCAATAAGTAAACCTGACAGAAATAAAAAAACTTTGTTTATTTGGCCCGAAGGAATAATACCAAATACAAATCAAGATGAAATATATTTATATAAAGACATATTTCAGAAAAATTTTAACCAAAATCATATAATTGGCTTAGGTATTAATAATTTAGAAAATAGTAATGATGGATATAGATACTATAATTCGTTTTCATTATACGATTATGAACTAAATTTAATTGATTATTATAACAAGATTAATCTAGTTCCATTTGGTGAATTTCTTCCACTAGAAGAGTTGTTAAGTAAATTTGGATTGAAAAGTTTAACAAACAATTATCAATCTTACTCTAAAGGAAATAAAAGAAATATAATTGAGGTAGATAACGATAGTTTTAAAATAAAATTTTTACCATTAATTTGTTACGAGATAATTTATTCTGGCTCAATTTCAAACAATAATAATTTTGATTTTATAATTAATATTTCTGAAGACGGATGGTTTGGGAAATCAATAGGTCCAAAACAGCATTTCGTACACAGCAAATTTAGGTCTATTGAAACTGGGAAATATATTTTTCGATCAGCTAATAATGGCATGTCTGCTGTAGTGAATCCAGTTGGAATTGTTGAAAAAAAAGTAAATTTTGGTGACACTGGTTATATTGATTTTGAGAGTCGTAAAAATATAAAACCTACGGTTTTTTCCACATTAGGAAATAAAGTTTTTGGTTTTTTTATTTTATTGTATATTTTTTTGATATTTTCATTTAATAAACTGAAAAATGAGTAATTTAAAAAATTTTCTTTTTACAAGTGAGTCTGTTTCAGAAGGTCACCCCGATAAAGTTTCGGATAGAATATCTGATATGGTTGTAGATACTTATTTATCAGGAGATCCTTTTTCTAGAGTTGCTTGTGAGACACTTACAACAACGAATAAAGTTGTTTTAGCAGGTGAGGTTCGGGGTCCAGAAATTAAAAATGATGACTTAATTAACAAAGTAAGAAATTGTATTAAGGATATTGGATATGATCAAGATGGCTTTACTTGGAAAGAGGCAACAAAAATAGAATGTCATCTTCATTCCCAATCATCAGATATTGCTATGGGAGTTGATTCATCTGGAAATAAAGATGAAGGTGCTGGTGATCAAGGAATAATGTTTGGTTATGCTTGCAATGAAACTGAAATGTTAATGCCGGCTCCAATACATTATTCTCATAAAATTTTAAGAATGATGGCCCAAGATAGAAAATCAGGAAAATTAAAAAATATTGAACCAGACTCTAAAAGTCAGGTTACTTTTGAATATGAAAGTGGCAAGCCAACAAAAGTTAAATCCGTGGTAATTTCATCTCAACATTCACCAGATGTAAATCAAGATCAAGTTAGAGATCTATTGAGACCTTATATGACAAATTCAATACCACAAAATTTTATGAAAGATTTTGATGAAAAAGAGTTTTATGTGAATCCAACTGGAAATTTTGTTATCGGTGGTCCAGATGGTGATTGTGGATTAACTGGAAGAAAAATTATTGTTGATACTTATGGTGGTGCAGCACCACATGGAGGAGGAGCTTTTTCAGGAAAAGATCCAACAAAAGT
>MDTA01175929.1_pt1 | contig 11178 bp, 10 predicted proteins | sample 811151 | NCBI WGS metagenome assembly MDTA01 (sample SAMN05326648, study PRJNA326480) | marine metagenome | isolation source: seawater | place: Indian Ocean: South | collected 2010 | reverse complement strand
TGTATGAAAAAAAGAAAATTTTTTGTATTTTGATAATTTCTTAACACGATCTTTTTTTAATTTTTTTGAATAATAATTATTCAAATTATCAATACCAATAATTTTGATATTAGATTTGTCTAATAAATATTTTGAAAGATTAAACCCAATGAAACCTGCTGCGCCTGTAATTAATATTTGCATAAAAATAATATTGATATATCAATATTAATTCATAAACGATATAAATATTTCATGGTAAAAATATGTGTAATTGGTCTTGGCTATGTAGGTCTACCTATATGTTTAAAATTAGCAAAAGATTTTAAAACTGTTGGTTTTGATATAAATTTTAAAAGAATAAACTCTTTAAAAAAAGGTATTGATCTTAATAATGAATTCAAAAAAAAAGATCTTAAAAGAAATAAGTTAATATTTTCAAAAAATATTCAGGATATTAATAATTGTAATTTTTATATAGTTTGTGTTCCAACGCCTGTTACAAATAATAAAAAACCTGACCTAAATTACATTAAAAAAAGCTTCGATTTACTATCCAGAATTTTAAAAAATGGCGACGTTATAGTTTTAGAGTCTACTGTTTATCCAGGTGTAACAGAAAAATTTGTCAAAAAATTAGAGAAAAAAACTAAGCTAATTAATAATCAAGATTTTAGCACATGTTACAGTCCAGAAAGAATAAATCCTGGTGACAATGAGAAAAATCTAAACAATATCAACAAAATTATTGCTTATGAGGGTAAAGATAAAAAAATAAAAAAATTATTAAAAAATGTATACAAAAGAATCTGTAAAAAAATTATTTTTTCAAATAAAATTAAAGAAGCTGAAACAGCCAAAGGTATAGAAAATATTCAAAGAGACTTAAACATAGCACTATTTAACGAAATATTAATTATTTGCAAAAAGTTAAAATTAAATTTCAATGAAGTAATAAGATTAGCTTCAACTAAATGGAATTTCATTAAATTTTCTCCTGGTTTGGTTGGTGGTCATTGTCTACCGGTTGATCCTTATTACTTAACTTATGTTGCTAATAAAAAAGGTTATAAGTCAAAAGTAACTTTATCAGGAAGAGATATAAATAACTTCATGAAAAAATATGTAATTGAATTTATTAATTCAGTTATAAAGAAAAGTAAAATCAAAGAAAATAAAGTTAAAATTTGTATTATTGGTCTTACATATAAATATGGAGTTGCTGACACTAGAAATTCACAAAAAATAGAAATTCTTAAATATTATAAAAAGAAATTTAAATATACAAAAGGTTTTGATCCATTTCTTGATAATTCTGATGATATAAGTAAAGATTTAATTAAAAACTATAACTTTTTTATATTTCTTACAAAAGGACAAAAATTTAAAGATATTGCCAATAAGATAAATAAGAAAAAAATGATAGATCCATTTTCTTATTACTCTAATTAGTAAGCATTCTATCAAAATTTTTAAAATGTTTGAAATAAGAAAAATTTTTTGAAATTTTTTTTAAATTTTTTCTTCTTTGGTATATCTCTTCAAAATTTAAATTTTTAAATTGAAAGTATCTATTAACAAGAGACTCTTTATCATTATTTTTGAACAAAAAACCATTTTTAGAATTATCCAATATTTCTGTTGGACCTGTGTTAGAATCTGCAGCTATAACAAATTTATTTAAAAAACCAGCTTCTATTAAACTAAAACCAGGATCTTCATATAAAGATGATGAAATATAACATTCACAATTATAAAGATAATTAAATATATTTTTTTGATATCCCATTAAAAAAACATTGTTGTTTAATGACAGTTCTCTAATTAATTTTTCAATTCTATTCCTTTCCTCACCTTCTCCGAGAATAATTAACTTTAAACTCGGAAATTTGGTTTTTATTTCTTTAAATGCTTGTACAAGTAATAAAAAGTTTTTTTGCTTAGTTAGTCTGCCAATGCTCAAAATGTATCTAGTATCAATAAATTGATCGTCAATTTTTTCCCTTTTTTTTATATTTATATATTTTATCTTTAAAACTGGATCATAAAGTAGTTTTAATTTGTTTTCTGGGAAAATTTTAAGTTCATTTAGTTTTTTTAATATTGATTTTGTTGGACAAGTTACAATATGAACATTTTTTGCAAATAAAGACCAAAAGAATCTTCTAAATCTATTTAATTTTGGAGTTCCTGAAATTCTTATTATTAATTTTGTATCAAATTTAAAAAAAAAAAATAAAATCATCGGTAATGAAATTATTAAATGCGCGATCAAAAAGTTAGGTTTTTCTTTTAATAATAACTTTCTCAATAAATTAAAATTCAATACAAAAATAATTATTTGTGATAAACGACTTTTTAATAAATTTCCTTTAGGTAAAAATTTATGATAATTTTTTTTATATAATTTAATTATATCAATTCCTGAAATTTTTTCTGATTTCTCTTGCCACTCACCTGTTGAGTCAATTATATGTGCCTCAAATTTATTGTTTCTGCTATATCTCTTTAACGAATTTATAGAGTTGATTACTGCATCTATTGTTGCAATATTAGAGAGAAATGGTGACCAATAAAATAATTTCATTAAGTTTATTTCAAATAGTAAGATTTCATTATATTATAAGTTTTTTCTAAGCCTGTTTGAATATCAAATTTTGGTTTCCAACCTGCGATTTCTGAAATTTTTTTTATATTTGTATTAAACTCCATTGGTCCACTAACCTTGTGATCTTTTGAAATTATTTTTTTTCCAGAAAGCTCCTCTATTATTTCTGAAATAAGTTTTAATGAGGACATTTTTCCTGAACCTAAATTAACTGTTCCAATAAAATCTGTATTTAATAGTTTTAAGACAGCATCTGCAGCATCCTCTGTAAAAATAAAATCTCTTTTGGGTTTATTTGACCAAATTTCAATTTTTTCCTTTTCAAAAACATCTTGCATAATTGTAGGAATTAAATCTGGTCTTCTTAATTCTGTATAGCCATAAATATTGCTTAACCTAACAATAATTGAAGGTACTTTATTTTGGTAAAATTTTACTATTTGTTCAGATAAAAATTTACTAAAAATATACTTGTTAGCGTAGGGATTTATATCTTGTGTCTCATCAACAGGAATTACCAATTTTGACTGATCATATAAAAGAATTGTTGTAAAACAAATAAATTTTTTTAGATTTTTTTTTGAAAAATAATCTAGTGCTTTATTTAATGGATATACATTAAAATCAATACCCATATCAATATTAATATTAATATCATGATGATTAGAACTCCCAATTAAAAAAATTACTTTATCGAAATTTAAATCGTCTAATTTATTTAGTTCATCTAAATTGCTAATTTGAATATGCTGATTTTTACAATAGGTTGGTGGTCTCGTTCTGCCTACTGAAATTATATTTTTATCTTTTGATAAGATGACTGGTCCAAAAAAACCACTACCTCCAAATAAAAGTGTCTTACTCATTTTTTAATTTTTCATAAATTTCTTTAATACCATTTGATAATTGAATTAATTTTATATTTGGAAAGTTTTTTTTAAATATATTAGTATCAATATCTTTTCTCATTTGTCCATTGGGCCTATTAGGATTATATTTTATTTCCAAGTGTTCAGCATCACAAACTTTTAAGGCGATTTTTGCTATAGTATCTATCGTATAATTTTCATCTGAAGCAACATTCATATTATAATATTTGTCTTCTTCTATCATATTGCAAATTACTTTAGCTAAATCTCTTGCATGCATAAATTGTCTTAAAGGCGTGCCATCACCGAATAATTCAATTGAATTTTTTTTTGAATTCTTAGCAATTATAATTTTATTTATTAGAGCACCTACAAAATGACCACGAATTGGATCAAATTTATCAAATTCTCCATACAAGTTACATGGAATCAGATAGTTATATTTTGTCTCATACTTTTTGTTATACATGTCTACTTGAATAGCTAAACATCTTTTTGCATAAGAATATGAAAATAAATCCTTATGGGGTGCACCATCAATCAATTGTTTCTCTCTAATTGGATAGCTAGAAATTTTATCAGGATAAATACATGAGCTTAGCATGCCAGTAAACCTTTTTACATTAAATCTGTGACTTTCTTTAAGAACAAAAGTATTCATTAATACATTTTCTTCAAAATATTTTACTGGTTCTTCAATATTATGATGAACACCCCCAACTAACGCAGCAAGATGAATAACAATTTCTGGCTGAATTTTTGTAAACATTTTTGTAACTTGCTCATTTTTAGTTAAATCATAGTCAGATGATCCAACATAAATAGCTTTTGGCATCTCTTTTTGTAAATATTTACCTATAAGACCTGTACCACCTGTAACAAGAATTTTATTTTCCATATGTTATCTTTTACCTATTTGTAGCAAAAAAAATATACCCTATAGGATAAATTTTTTTAGGATCAGTCTTAATTACTAGTTTTATTAATTTATCAATCGCTAATGACAATAAGACTAATAATTGATAAAAAATCGGTATGTATTTTAAATAACTTCTTAAAAGTGAAATGCATGCTAGAAACGGACCAGTACCAAGTTCTACAATCTCAATATTTTCAAAATTGTTTATTTTTAATAATTCTATCAAATGATCTTTGGTAAACCTTGTGTAATCCTTAGGTGCACCGTGAACTCTAAAAATAAAAGGTGTAGAACCAATTATCCTGCCATTTTTTTTACAAATTGTGGATAGATTTTTTAAAGCTAAATTTGGATCAAAAAGATGTTCTAAAACATTAAAAATAACAATAGAATCATACTTTGTTTCTGTTGTAATTTTTTTTTGAAGATCAAGATTAATAAACTCTTTATTTGAAGAATTTATATTCGAGTATGTTATTTTACAATTCTTAAGATCAGATCGACAAAAATTTTTACTAATAATATCAGATGCTCCAAATTCTATCACTTTACCTTCAATTTTGAATTTTTTAAACATTTCTTGTTGTAGTATTCTTAGAATAGATTTATTTGAAAATATTAGATTAAAATAGTTCATTGTTTATCATTTTATAGATTATACTTCTAAATTTTACATTTGGTCTCCATTTAAGAACTTTTTTTGTATCTCTTATATTTGCTTTGTATCCTCTTAAGTCCGTTTTTCTTTTATACTTTTTTACATTTACCTTTAAATTTTTTTTACTTATTCCCAAATATTTGAAAACTTCACTTACAAAATCTTTTAGAGAATGTGTTTGTCCTGATCCGATAATAAAATCTCTTGGTTTAGATCTTTGCATCATTAGCCAAATAGCCTTTATGTATTCAGGTGCCCAACCCCAATCTCTAAATATATTGATGTTTCCAAGACTTAATTTTATCTTTTTATTTTTTTTTATTTTTAGTGCTGTATCAACAATTTTTTTTGTTACAAATTCTTTAGATCTTAAAGGGGATTCGTGGTTAAATAAAATTCCTGTGCAACAAAAAATATTATATTTCTCCCTATATATCTTTACAAGCCAGTAGGCAGCTGCTTTAGATACTCCATAAGGACTTTGGGGGTCTATTTTAGAATTTATATTATAAAAATTTTTTTTATTATCTCCATAAAATTGACCTGATCCTGCGTTAAATAGCTTTATTTTATATTTTTTTTTTTTTAAAATCTGTAAAATATTGAGAATACCTTCTGTATTACTTTTCAGTGAAATATCTGGAGTTTCAAAGGATTTTATTACAGAAGAATCTCCAGCTAAATAATAAATTTCATTTATCTTTGAATTTATAACTCTGTTACAAAATTTTAAGTCTGTTGCAACGCCTTTTAGAATTTTTATTTTTTTTGTTATTTTTAGTTTTGTTAACCTAAACAAATTTTTATTTGATTTGTTTCTAGTTATTCCAATTACTTTATATCTTTTTTTTAATAAAAGATGAGATAAATAAGCACCATCTTGACCAGAAATTCCAAAGATAATTGCAGTTTTTTTATATTTCATATACTAAGTTTGAATTATTTTTAATACTTTTGGTATATTAATTAAACCTATTTTTTAATGAGTAAAACATTAATATTTACTGCAACTTACAACGAAAAAGAAAACATAAAAAAATTAATAGAAAATTTAAATAGTCTAAAAATTAATATTGATGTTTTAGTTATAGATGACAATAGTCCAGATAAAACTTGGGAAATTTTGCAACATCTAGAAAAAAATCTACAAAATTTGAAGGTTATTATTAGAAATAATAAATCTGGTTTAGACACTGCACATAAACTTGCATTCGACTATGCTAAGAAAAATAATTACGATAAATTCATTTCAATGGATGCAGATCTTTCTCATGATCCAAATGAAATACCTAAAATGATAAAAATTTTAGATAATTCATCTTTTGTGATTGGTTCAAGATATATCAAGGGAGGTAAATGTGAAATGTCAGGTTATAGATTAGTTTTAAGTATAATTGGCAATAAATTTATAAAAAAAATTTTAGGTTTGAATTGTAATGAGTTTACGACTTCTTTTAGAGGATTTAATCTCTTAAAACTAAAAGATTTTGATTTAAATATAGTAAATTCAAAAGGATATAGTTTTTTTATGGAAACGATTTACAGATTAAATAAACATGGTGTTAATATTAATGAAATCCCAATTCATTTCAAAAATAGAAGGCATGGAAGCTCTAAAATTCCAGGTATTGAAATTTTAAGAACATTAAAAAATTTATTAATATTATATTTTGAAAAATAAAGTTTCTTAATAACTTTAAGAAAAATAATAAGATTAAACAATTTCTATATCAGGCAAAGGAAAAATTAATTTTCCTCCTTGTTTTAAATACTTATTTTCTTTTTGTAAAATAAAATTTTTAAAATGCCATGGCAAAACTAACATATAATCTGGTTTATATTTTTTTATCTCATTTTCAGTAACTATTTTTATTAAACTACCAGGTGTATATTTATTATTTTTATCTTTATTCACATCAACTATAAACCTGATATTTTTTGAATTTAGATTGCAATACTGTAAAATTACATTGCCCTTTGTTGAAGCACCATAACCAATTACCTTTTTTTTCATATCTGCTAAATTTAATAATAAATCTTGAAGAAGTTTTTTGTGTTGTTTTACACTATTAAAGAATTTTATATGGGTTATTGTAGAATTATATTTATTTTTTTCTTCTTTAGATAATAACCAATTGACTATTTTAGAATATTCAGAATACCTAGATTTTTTTTTTGAAACTGTTAAAGCAAAACTTCCTCCATTAATATCATTAAATTCTAAATCAATAATTTTAAAACCCACTTGATCAAAAATGTATTTTATAGTTTTTAGAGAATAATATTCAAGATGTTCATGACAAATAGTATCATATGAAATATTCTTAAGCATAAGTGGCATATAACTTTGTTCTAAATGCCAAATACCATTATCATCTAAACATTCATAAATATCCTGCGCAAATTTAATTGGCGATGGCAAATCATAAAACATTGAAATTGATGTAATTATTTTTGCTTTCTTATTTTTTAGATATTTTGAAATTATTTGTGCATTAAAAAAGTCAGATATAGTTAGTATATCTTTACGATAATAATTTTTAAGTTTTTTTATAGTTGGATCGATCCCAATTAATCTATTTGATTTTTTAAAATTTGATAAGAAGGTTCCATCATTGCTACCAATATCTATAATCATGTCATCACTTTTTAGATTCGTAAATTTCTTTAATTTTTCAGATTTTATTTTTAAATGCTTGATCATATGAGGATTTAAAGATGATAGATAACCATAATTTTCGCCATACATAACGTTTACATCAAAAGAATTTTCCAATTGTAAAAGATTACATTTGGCACACATGACCATACTTAGCTCTCCTCTGGGAACTTTCTCAAATTTATTTTTAGGAAATATGCCTGTTAATAACTGACTACCTAAACTGTAAAGCTTTTTAAGTGATACACTTGAACATGAACGACAATTTTTAATCTTCATATTTAAAAATGATAATATTAAAATATTAATACTAATATTATGTCATTCTTTTGTGGTGTTTGATATTATTTATTTTTTAAAAATTACAAAGGTTTTAAAAAAGCTATTAAAGGAGTGTTTTCAAGAATCATTACTATTCTATTTATTTTCTTTACATAAATAATATCTCGAACCCTTTCATCTACAGGTATAATCCTTATTACTTCAGCTTTAGTAAATTCATCATTAAATCTAAGATGATGTAAAGATCTTCTTCCAGGTGCTGGTGTATTTCCCATCGCGGATACGAAAAAATCGCCCTCTGAATTTTGAAAAAATCCGTCTGCATTAATTATAGCACTTGGAGCTATCGAATTTTTTTTATACCAATAAGCTGGCTCTTTAAATCCATTTTCCTCATGATTCTCATATTTGAGCTCTTCAATTACATTATATTTGACTTTACCATAACTCGCTATAGGCCATCCAAAATTTATATATTTATCAAATTCTGACTCTAATAAAGTATTTATTTCGTCACCACCTTGTGGGCCATGTTCGGTCATAACTAAAACTCTAGATTTTTTATAAAACGAAGCTCCTTGAGTATCTCTCATACCTTTTGCAATTAAGTCTACTTTTTTTGTTGAATAATTTATTTTTACTATCTTTCCAAATAATGAGTCATCCTTTTGAACACTTGAGAACATTTGACTATCACCTATAGTGAATAAAAAACTACTTTCATCATATGGCACCATTTTTCCTCCAGTATGATTAGACATCTTTACACTACTTTCCTTAAAGGAGTAAAAATCCTCAAATTGCAAATTATTAAAGTTTAAATCAGCTGATATAATTGAGATATTATAACTGTTTTTTTCAATCTTTTTTTGATAACTAACATATATTTTGTTTTCGTTGATCATTATGCCTCTAAATCCAAATCTATGTCTTGAGTAAACTTTTTGGTCATCAACTATCTCTGTAATATTTGAGTTAATTTTATTTAGAACAAGATTTTTTTTGCCATCAATTGAGTTAATGTCTATGTACCCAATTTCACCATTACCAGTTAAAGTAAATATTTTATCATCATATTCAAATAAATAACCTCCGGGTTTTCTGTCATTTAACTGCCAAGAAATAGATGGGAAAAAATACTTTGAGATTTTATATTTAGAATTATCGTTGCTGTTTATTTCTTTGCTTTCCAGAAAGGATAAATTATAATGATTTTTATCATTATTATAAGCAAGGTTATTTTGAATTTTTTGAATTCTATATGCATTCATCTCCATTAATTTTATTTTATCCTCTAATTTGAAATTTGTTTTTTTTAGTTCATTAATTTGGTCTTGTTGTTTAAACACAAAAAAGATTTTGTCATTTAAAAAGTTTTTCACACTCTGAGGAAATATATTTTTAATACCTAAAATTAATCTATTATCTGTTTTACCTATAAACAAAGAGCCGATGGAAACAAATAAAAAAGCCAAAATAATAACTATATAAGTTTTTTTCATAAGATTAATATTATTAGGTTTGTGAATAACTACTAACTACTTCATTTCTGAATAAATATCAAAAGTCTTTTTAGCACATGTTAACCAGGTAAAATTTTTTGAATATTCTAGAGCATTGTTAATTAAATTTTGATTTTCTGAATTTACCTTTCTTTCTAACTCGTTAATTAAACTATCTATGTTACCATTTTCAAAATAACTAATTTTATCTTGCCCAATTTCTCTGAAAACTTCAATATCGCTTGCTAAAACATCGCACTTATTTCTCATACCCTCAATAATTGGCAAACCAAAGCCCTCTGTTTCTGAGGGTAAAACTAAAAATTTTGCGTTTGTGTATAAATGTTTTAAAGTAGAATCATCATAATTTGAAAATAATTTAACATTTTTTTCTAATCTAAAACTCTTAATAATTTCATGTTCATGTTTTGAAAATTGACCTCCACCAAAACAAACTAGATTTAGATTGTTTTTAATCTTCCCAAGTTTAGAAAAAGCTTCTAATAAAAAATTAAATTTTTTATATTTTGACCTTTCACCAATGTAAAGTAAAAATTCTTTGTCAAATTTGATGTTAAAATCTAATGGTTTTATGTTATCAAGGTGGTCGGCTCCGTGGTAAATAACTTTTATTTTTTTTTCATCAATATTGTATAAATCAAGTAAATTATTTTTAGTTGTATTTGAAACACAAATAATAAAATCTGATTTTTCAATAGCAAGTTTTTTTTCCTTTAATTTTTCATCTATTTTATGTGAGTAATACTTTGAAAAATTTTCATATATTAAATCATGAACAGTTATAATTTTTTTTATTTTTAAATCCTTGTACAAATTTTTGCTATAGTATGTGTCATGAATGATATTAGGCTTAAAACTTTTGATATAAATTTTTTCAAAATAGTTGTTTAGATCTTTTATAAAATTATAATTAGGAAATCTTTTTAGGAATATACCTTTTATATTTTTTTTTTTTAATTCTTTAAGATATAAATTCTTGTAAATTGGAGTTATTACTGAATAATCCAAATTAGTACTTTCAAGGCCTTTAAATAAATTGACAAAATATCTAGAAATTCCACCAAATCGTTGATTAAAAAAAATTGTGTTATTAAAAAGAATTTTCATGTATAAAAATTTCGATTTTTGATTATATATCTATTATGTCCGAATTTTATCAAATCATAAATTCTTATGCTGATAATAAACTTATTGTATTCATTTTATCAGGTATTTTTGGGTATTTAGTAAATTTATCTTATTCATTTTATGGATTTAAATGGGTTGATAATATCAATCAAAAAATAATTTCTTTAATAATGGCACCAGCTATGACTGTAATTGCATGGACTATTGCTGGAAATCTTGGATTATCATTAGGGATGATTGGAGCATTATCGATAGTTAGGTTTAGAACGCCCATCAAATCCTCTTTAGAATTAATCATATATTTTATATATATAGTGATAGGAATATCAATTACTGTTGCACCTGTTTACACACTTTTAATTTTTATTTTAACAATAATCGCACCTGCGATATTTATTTTTTTCAAAAGAGATAAAAATACAAATTTGGAATATATCGATACTTATATGAATGAAATGCCATCAGCAAATTTTGTTGTAATGGGAAATACAAAAAATCTATTTGATGAAAATATTTCAAAAAAAATTACTCATTTTAAGACTGATGATGATGA
>MDTA01112667.1_pt1 | contig 11178 bp, 8 predicted proteins | sample 811151 | NCBI WGS metagenome assembly MDTA01 (sample SAMN05326648, study PRJNA326480) | marine metagenome | isolation source: seawater | place: Indian Ocean: South | collected 2010 | reverse complement strand
TCAATGATCGCAACATGCGGTCATTCATACCGGTCCTCTTCCAGGCGGCAGCCATGGACAACGCCGTCGAACTGGAAGCGGCCTGGCATGCCATCGTGACCCATCCCGGGTACCCCCCAGTGGAAGCCGGGGCGATCGTCACATCGGATGATGTCGAGGATTCCACGATCTCCGAGATGATTCGTCTGTTCGATGCGATCCCGACGGTTCCGGGGCCCAGTGGTGAAAACATCTCGCTGGCAACCGCCCAAGGGCGTGCGGCCATCAAGAGCGGGTGGCTGAAGAAGGTCTGGGAGGGCAAGGGTCTGTGGGATGACGAGGCGGATGCACGTCATGTCCTCCGCCGCACCCTGGGTGACGAGATCGCCTCGAATTACCGCAGGATCGTGACACTCGCCGAAGAGTCGGGTGGGAAGCAGTCCCACTGATGCCCGCACCACCGCTTGATGATCGAATTCGAAGCCGCACCGGCATCATTGCAACGCTCGGGCCGGCCACCATCATGCCGGGTGTGCTCAAGCAGGTTGTCGAAGCCGGTTGTCGAATCTTCCGTCTGAACTTCAGTCATGGTGATCTGGAAGATCATCGTCGCAACATCCGGGATGTCCGGGCACTGGAAGCCGAGATGGACATTCCGCTTGCCTTGATGTGTGATCTGCCCGGTCCGAAGATCCGAGTCATCGAGGTTGCCGGTGACGGTATCGATGTCGAAGTCGGCGAAGAGGTGTTCTTCGATCGCGATCAGTCATCTCCGTGCGTTCGCATCGAGCAAGAACCACCTGTGTTGGGATGTACATGGACCGGGATCGTCGATTGCGTGAAGCCTGGTGACCGAGTGCTGATCAACGATGGCGCTGTTCGCCTGCTTGCCACGGAAGTCTCGGACGGTCGTCTCCAGTGTCGAGTCACGACCGGTGGCCTGATCACCTCTCACAAGGGTGTGAATCTTCCCGACAGTGAACTGGACATCGTGGTGCCGACTCCTCGCGACATGGAGCTTGTTGCCTGGGCCATCAAGAATGATGTGGATCTCGTGGCCATGAGTTTCGTGAGATCTCCAGAAGAGATCGAACGCATCCGATCAATCATGCAGGACAACATCGATGGCACAGGACATGAACGCCCGTTGCCGATCATTGCCAAGATCTAGGTGCCGCCTGCAGTCGCTTCTGCGGAAGAAATCATCGCTGCTGCGGATGGTGTCATGGTCGCCAGGGGAGATCTCGGTGTCGAGATGAATCTGGCCCAGGTTCCGATCATCCAGAAACGACTGATCTCCATTGCCCGGAAACTGGATCGCCCCTGCATCGTGGCGACTCAGATGCTTCAATCGATGGTCGATGCACCGGTTCCGACACGAGCGGAGGCCAGTGACGTCGCCAATGCGATCTTCGATGGAGCGGATGCCGTCATGCTCTCGGGTGAGACCGCGATCGGTCGGTATCCGGTTCTTGCAGTGGAGACGATGCAGCGGATCGCCCATGAATCCGAAGCGTGGCTGGACTCCTCGGACATGGCCTGCTGCGATCCAGTTGATGAATCGGACGATCAGGCGGTCTACGATACACACGCGCTGGTCGCCGGAATCCATTCGGCCGCCAGATCCGTTCGGGCCAAGTGCATCGTCGTGTTTTCGGAGTGGGGGACCTGGTCACGTCTGATCAGCCGAGGCATCGACTCGCTTCCGATCGTCGCCTACACGCCAAGGCAGTCCGTGGTCCGCCAGATGCTGCTGTGTCGCGGTGTCATTCCGGAGCTCATGGAAGTCGTGCCCGATGAGGCGATCCTGAGCCGTGATGCCCAGCATCGATTGGCCGATGTCGGTTGGATTGACGAAGGCGATGCGATCATCGTGGTCCTGGGCCGACCGTTGAAGCATGACAATCACTCCGTTCGCATCACCGTGCATCGTTTCGGGGATGGGGGTCGGGCCTGATGGACGCAGCGATCCTCGCCGTTGGTGATGAATTGCTCGGTGGGCGATGTCAGGACACCAATTCGACCTGGCTCTGCGGCCGTTGTGCCGGCCTCGGTATCCGTGTGATTGAAACACGCACAGTCGGTGATGATCTCGGGAAGATCGTGGACTCGCTGCAGTCGCTGTCGAGGGATGTCGATCTCGTCATTCTGACCGGTGGTCTCGGGCCCACTCAGGATGATCTCACCAGAGAAGCCGTGGCGAACTTCCTCAGCAGCGATCTCATCGAAGATTCCCAGGCCATGGGATGGCTGACGGAGTTCTTTGCATCCCGCAGTCTCGAAATGGGCGAATCGCAGAGACGCTTGGCAATGAGGCCTTCGAACGCCACTTGTCATCGAAATCATGCCGGGACCGCTCCCGGGATTCATGTACGTGGTGACCAGGCGGACTACTGGTTGCTGCCGGGTCCGCCATTCGAGATGCATGACCTCTGGGATCGACATGTCGAACTTTGGTTGCGTGATGAACTGGGCGGTGTCCCTGTTTCCGAATCAGTCGATCTGAAGGCGTTCGGACTCATCGAGGCGCGTTTCGAGGAACTGCTTGGCGATCTGACCAAGCGCGATCAAAGACCTCTGCTTGGGACTCGAGTCAGTCAGGACGAGTTCCTGCTGCATGTTGATTCGGTTGGTGTGGATGCGGCCGACATGGATGCCTGCATCGACATCTGTCTGGAACGATTGCATCCGTGGATCTACGGGCGCCGGAGCGGAACGTTGGCCTCGATCGTCGGTTCACTGCTTCTTGACCGCGGGGAGCGACTGGCGACAGCGGAATCCTGTACCGGTGGTTGGATCGGTCGTGAGGTCGTTGATGTTCCTGGTTCCAGTTCATGGTTCGAGGGTGGTTGGGTCGTCTATTCCAACGAGATGAAATCGAAACAGCTGGATGTCGATCGAGCGTTGATCGAGCACCATGGCGCCGTCTCGGAGCCTGTGGTTCAGGCCTTGGCTCAGCGAGCGGCCGAGAAGGCCGAGGCCCAGTGGAGTCTGTCCGTGTCGGGGATTGCCGGCCCGCAGGGTGGGACCGTGGACAAACCCGTCGGAACGGTCTGGATCGGTTGTCATGGACCCGATGGCACGATCTCGCGCTGTTTCAATCTCGGAAAGGATCGAACACGTATTCGAAGAAGGACGGTCAGCATGGCTTTGCAGCTGCTGCGATGGCGTCTTCTGGGAGAGGATCCGATGACCCCGACTTCATGGGATATCACATGAGCAGGACCGGATTCATCGGACTCGGCAGCAATCTGGGTGATCGTGTCGCCGTGATTCTCGATGCGGTTGATCGGATCGATGAGACTCCGGGCATGTCTGTCTGGCGGGTGAGTACGTTTCTCGAGACGGATCCAGTGGGTCGGCAGGATCAGCCGGATTTTCTGAACGCCGTTGCTGAAGTCCGATCGTCTCTTGCGCCGGTCGAGGCGATGGCGCATCTTCTCTCGATCGAACAGCAACTTGGTCGCGTCCGGTCGGAGGCAGACCCTGGCGGCCCTCGTACGATCGACCTTGATCTGTTGCTGTGGGGTGACTGCACCAGTGACGAGCCGGGTCTTCATCTTCCACATCCAAGACTGCATGAACGCGCCTTTGTCCTTCTGCCGATGGTCGAGTTGGCACCGGATCTGATTCATCCCACTCTGGGCAGGACCATGCAGGAACTGCTGGCCGAGGAAATCGATCGGCACGGGGATCTGGCTGGTCGATGCAGACCAGCTGGCCGCGGGCCACTCAGGACCCCGGATCTCGAGTGATTCCTGCCTGAAAGTGGCCTGCAAGGTGATTGCACGGTTATCCTGAGGGGATGACACAATCGACTTACCAACGCGTTCTGCTCGTCCTCGGGCTCCTTCTGGCGGTCTTCTCCAGTTCTCATGCGCTTGCTCAGGGAGATCCCTCCAGGTTTTCACCCGGGCAGCCACCAGAGATGCCGAAGATCGATCCTGCTGAAAAGCTCGTTGCCGAAGGCATTCTTCGGCAAGCCATGGAGGCTTTTCAGAAGACTCCGGCGATCATCTGCGAGACAACCGTCAATACGGAGTCGGGCCCGAACACGAACGAGCTCATCATTGAAGCGGAATTCGGTCCAGCCAACACGATGCGCATCGAGAACGCGGAAGCCTTGATCGTCTGCAAGGATGGTTATCTCAATGTCGTTCTCTACAAGATTCCCGACCGGTATCTCAAGGTCCCAGTGAGTGGTTCGGTGACCGATACCATCGAAGCGATCTTCAAGGATCGCTTCGTCGCGGGCTTCGAGATCATGATGCGTGAGGGTGAACCCATGCAGTCCTGGCTGGACGCGTTGACGATGCGTTCGGTGGTCAATCCAACAGTCACCGGATTGACAGAGGTCACGACAGCGGATGGAGCGGTCCTGTCACGTGTGTCCGTTGCCGGGCGCATGGGTTCTGGCTGGATCGACTACAACCCCCAGTCGAAGCAGATCATTGCCGTTCATACCGAGATGTATCCGATCCAAGACGCACCTGGGTTCTTCTTCACAATGGATCTGAAGACGAAGACGTCTTTCATGGAGACGCTTCCCAAGCCGATCACCTTTGATCCGGGCAAGCGGGTGCCGGTCGCGAACATGGATGATCTCAGCATGATCAAGAGAAATCGTGTTGAAGCGGGCAAAGCTGCTCCGGCCTTGCAGCTGCCCATGCTTGATGGCACGGTCGTCGATCTGGCGAACTTGAAAGGGAAGACGGTTGTGCTTGATTTCTGGGCAACCTGGTGCACCCCCTGCAAGCAGGGACTTCCAAAGCTCGATGAGCTCTATCTCGACTACGGCAAGAATGAAGGTGATGTGCATGTATATGCGGTCGATGTGATGGAGCGCATGCGGAAGCCCGAAGATCGAATCCAGGCGGTCACGGAATTCTGGGAGAAGATGGAATACCAGGTGCCGACCTTGATCGCGCTCGATGAAAAGGTCGTGACGGCGTGGGGTATCACATCGATTCCAAAGATGGTCGTCGTCGGTCCGGACGGTCAGATCGTTTCGGTCGTCAACGGCTTGTACAGTGACATGAAGCTCCGCATCCAGGATGCCATCAAACAAGCCCAAGCCGACGAGAAAGCGGAGGCCAGTTGAGTGTTGCACTGGTTCGTGCTTTCGAGTCTGTGCATCGGAGGCGTATCCGCGATCACGGCTGAATCCGAAACATCGGAATCTCCTGACGTCCTGTTGGAGATCGCCGAAGCGATTCATGGTGATGGTCCGGTTCGAATTTCCACCCAGCTCGTGCTTGAGATCACACCTCCGGAGGAGGATGTCGCTTCGAAGGTGTCCAGTCCGCTCGGATCGGTGATCGACTGGTCAGCACCTGGCCAGGGCGTGTTTCGTCTGGGCGAGTATGCCGCGTATATTCAAGACGAAGAAGTCGTCTTCACCCGAGATGGAGTCGACGATGCATACGTGCGACCAGCCGCGTCGTCATCAGCCATTCAGTCCATCCGTTCAGCCTTCACGTTCTGCCCGTATCCCATGCTTCCAATGGTCTTTCCCGGACAGGTGAAGAACGGCATTCCGGGATTTCTCGTTCCCGGCCGCTCGGGCGAATTCGACATGCAGGTGGCCCGTGATGAGCAAGGGCGGCTCTCTGGCGTGAACTGGACAGGCCCGGATCTCTCCCTCGAGATCTCATTGGATCAGGAGAGTGGACGTCCGATCAGTGGGCAGCTTCATCAAGAATCTGTCGATTCGCTGCCAAAGGGGGCCAAGCTCACGACACGATGGTCCTGGGCCTACGAGAACATTCCGCCCTCAGAGCAGCTTGCATTCGAACGAGGCAATCGTTTCAGACTTGATCGTCTCTCGTCCCTGACCAGTGCCGGTGGGCCATCTGATCAGGCGCCATCGCTGCGTCTGCGTACGCTTGATGGTGGCATGATCGACTTGCAGGACCTTCGAGGACGAGTCGTCGTCGTTGATTTCTGGGCAACCTGGTGCGGTCCCTGCATCAAGGCGTTGCCGAGCCTTCAGCAGCTTTCAGAGGAGATGGCCGAAAGCGCGGTCACGGTCCTTGGTGTCGATTGTTTCGAACAGGGTACGCCTGATGACATCCGCCGCAAGGTTGAGGCCAGGGTCGAGGAGTTGTCGCTCACCTTCCCGATTCTCATGGACTCGGCCGGTGAGGTCGCCACTCGTTGGGGGGTCGATGTGATACCGGCTACCTTCGTCATTGATCCTGCAGGCCGCATCGTCTCCAGGCACAGTGGGGCGGGTGCTGACTATCTCGACCGCCTGCGTGAAGAGGTGCAGCAGGCCTTGTCACGATGACCTTCAGGGCGTGGCCTTGGCGCGTCTTGTCCGGCCTGTGATGTCTTCGGCGATGGCCTCGACGATGGTTTCCTGAAGCTGCTTGCAGCGTCTGATGTTCTTCAGATCATTGCCCATCACGCTGAAGGCGTAGCTTCTGCCATCCGGTGCGATGACGAGTCCGCTCAGGGCGCTGACGCCATTGATGTAACCGGTCTTGGCCAGAACCCGGCAGCCATGCAGTGACCGATTGGCAAATCTGGTTTCGAGTGTTCCGCTTCCGGGTGATGGCAGCGAAGTCCGGAATGCCCTGCTTGTCGGGGAATCGTCGGAGAACGTCGCAAGCCATCGTGTCATCAGCTCGGGGGAGATCCGGTTGTTTCGACTCATCCCGGATCCGTCGGCGATGACCAGTCCATCCAGACGGCTCCCTGTTCGCTCTTCAATGATGGTCTTCAGCGCATCACCACCATTCTTCCAGGAGCCGGGTTGTCGTGTCCGGCGGTTGCCCATGTGTTTGAGCAGTGCTTCCGCATACAGATTCTTTGATTCATGATTGCACTCGCCCGCGACGGTCTGCATGGGCGTCACGACATCGAAGAGGACATGGTCCTCGTCAAACCGTTCAGAGGCGGTTGCCCTTCGGGTCTGTCCGACCCGGATGCCTTGCTGAGCCAGGCGGTGGGAGAGCAATCGGCCGGTGAACATCGCAGGATCGTGGACCGTGATCTCGACGGGGGCGACTTGCTCCTGGACGATGCTGCCTCTCACGGTGATCGTTTCGGCGAGCGGCTGCCTGTGCGGGTCGATGTTGTTTGCCGTGCTCTTGGACTGCCCGCGTTTCAATTCGTTGCGAATCGTGAGGAACGGTGCGGCGGGCGATTCTCCAAGCGAGATTCGACCGGGTTCCGGCTTCGGTCGCAGGGCCAGCACGTTGCGATGGAAATTCAACCCGGATACCTCGGCGCAATACTGTCTCTGGACCTGATTGCGCGGCCAGTCCGGATGCAGCAGATCGCGGTCGAAGATCCGGTCATCGACGACGATCTCCTCGACCTCGCTGATGCCTGCAGTGCGGATGGCGTGGACCCAGAGATCCAGAAGGCCTTCGACATCGAGTGTCCGGCCATCATCATCCTGCATGTCATCAAGCAGGTCCGGATCGGCGAGTGCGGGATCTCCGCTGCCGATGATCACGATTCGGTCGTCGTCCAGGACGAGTCTCGTTCGGAACTGGTGATCCAGCGGGAAGCTGCAGAGGGCGCCGCCGGTGCTCAGAAGCTTCATGTTGCTGGCTGGAATCCTGGGCGTACGGCTGCCCACATCCACCAGCTCACGGCCCGAGGCGGTATCTCTGATGGAGACGCTCACCCGGGATTCTGGAATGCCTGACTCCCGGATGGCCGTGGCCACATCGGATGGCAGCGAGGCCATCGACAGGGCCGGCATGAGGTTCAGCAGAAACAGTCCACACAGCAGTCCACGGAGGCTTTCGGGGAAATGTCTCCGGATTCGAGCCGGTTGGTTTCTCGATGGACTCATCACAGGCATGCTACTCCGTTAGGATTCGGTCGTCATGGCTCGACGAGATGAGGAAACTTCACGAATCCATGAACTTCGGGCGGTCCTGCGGGAGGCCAATGAGGCCTATTACATCCGGGCCGAGCCGACGCTGACCGACCGTGAGTTTGACGAGCTGCTTGCTGAACTGGGGCAGTTGGAGGCCGGGAGGCCCGATCTGGCCGATCCCGATTCGCCCACGCGAGTCGTGGGTGGTGGAACCATCGAGGGTTTTCAGACCGTCCCACATTCCCGTCCGATGCTCTCCATCGACAATACTTATTCGGTGGAGGATGTCCGGAGCTGGCATGCGCGGGTGCTCAAGGGACTGGACGGGGCGACTCCGACACTCTGCTGTGATCCCAAGATCGACGGCGTTGCGGTGGCCATCCGGTATGAAGATCGCAAGCTGGCGATCGCCGTCACTCGTGGCGATGGTGTCAAGGGTGATGACATCACGGCCCAGGTTCGTCGGATCACCGCACTGCCGCTGCAGCTTCCGGATACGGCGCCGGAGCAGATCGAAGTTCGTGGCGAAATCTTCATGCCCAACAAGGCCTTCGAGCGCGTGAATGCCGATCGAACGCAGGCAGGAGACGAGCTGTTCGCCAATGCCAGGAACGCGACTGCTGGAACACTCAAGTCCCTTGATACCTCCGTCGTGGCCCGTCGAGGTCTCAGCTGCATCATCCATGGACTGGGCGATGGTCCAGCAGAAGTCTTCGGGCGATACTCCGCGTTCATCGAACAGATCTCCGAGTGGGGGTTGCCCATCAGTGATCGCGTTCGTCCAGTGGCTTCGATTGACCAGGTCATTGAACGCATCGAGTCCTTCGGTCTTGAGCGGGGTGATCTGCCCTACGGAATCGACGGCATGGTCATTCGTATCGACGAGTTCTCGCTGCAGGATCGACTGGGTGCGACCTCCAAGGCGCCTCGCTGGTGCGTCGCTTTCAAGTACCCGGCCGAGCAGGGGATCACGGCGCTGCTGCAGGTGGACTGGCAGGTCGGGAAGAATGGAACGCTGACGCCACGCGCGACGATGGAACCCGTTCCGCTCGCCGGAACCACTGTTCAGCATGCCACGTTGCACAACATCGAGGAGATCCGAAGAAAGGACATTCGCGTCGGCGATCAGGTTGTGGTGGAAAAGGCCGGGGAGATCATTCCGCAGGTCGTCTCAGCCGTGGAGTCCTCTCGCAGTGGTTCGGAGCAGGTGATCACGCCACCGTCGTCCTGCCCCGCCTGCAACGGTGTTGTTGAACAAGAAGGTCCGAAGCTCTTCTGCATCAATCCGGAGTGTCCAGCGCAGCTTCGTGAGCGGATCGCATGGTTCGTTGGTCGCAACCAGATGGACATTGACGGCATGGGAGAGAAAGTCGTCGATCAACTTCTGGAGGCCGATCTCATCAGCCACTTCTCCGATCTCTATCGACTGACTTCCGAGGATCTTCTTCCCCTTGATCGCATGGGAGAGACTTCGGTCACCAATCTCCTGAAAGCCATTGATGAGAGTCGCAGTCGAGGATTGGAACGGGTGCTGGCAGCCGTTGGTATTCGCAACATCGGGCGATCCGGGGCCCGGACGCTGGCCCTTCATTTCACGGACATCGATTCGCTCATGGCCGCAACCCATGAGCAGCTGGAACAGCTGCCGGATTTCGGAGGGATCACGGCCGGAATCCTGCACGACTTTCTCCATTCGGACATGGGCCAGGAGGTCTTCCGAGGCCTTCGAGAGGTCGGCGTGGATCTCACGGCGGAACGGGCCGTTGTGGATGAGGACAGTCCGGTTTCGGGCAAGACGATCGTGATCACCGGCACCCTGGTCTCCACAGGCCGCGATGAGCTGAAACGACGCCTTGAAGGCATGGGGGCCAAGGTCACCGGGAGCGTCTCGGCGAAAACGGACCTCCTGATCGCGGGTGAAAAGGCCGGGTCCAAGCTCAGCAAGGCACAGGATCTGGGGGTCGAGGTCTGGGATGAGGACACGATGATCAGCCGGATCGGCGCCATGTGAACAAGATCTGGCGTGGCAGCTAACATGAAGGGACCCATGGGCCAGGTAGCGTTGGGATTTCGGAGTTTGTTGTTTCGAGCCTTGGTGTTCTTCATCATGGCAGCTTTGCTTGCGTGGGCGCTTGGAGGCACTCTGTGGCCAAGGCCTGCCGAGCCTGTTTGCCGATCATTGCAGCTCATTCCATTTGCGAACGGAACATGGCATTGGACGGCTTGCATGGATACCGCTCCGCTGAAGCCAGGGGACTCTCCTCTGAAGTATGTTCTGGTTGAACGTGGCCAATCGGGCAACCAGATCAAATGGAGAACCTTGGAGGACGAGCGCATCGTCGAGATCCTGCCGCTGCTGACAGCGAATGATCAACTGGTGGCCTTTGCATCGAATCAGACCAGTGGCACCTCTGCCTGGTACAGGATCAGCATCGATTCCAATGGATCGGTTTCCAAGCCCGAGAAGCTTGCTGACCGGCTCGCGGCCTACCAGGCATGGTCTGCCTTGGCATCACTGAACAACAATTGACTCAAGGCATGTCCGGTGCGGCTTCTGTCGTCGACAGCGTGATCGATCCACTCATCAGCAGGGCGCCGATGAGGATCGTCAGGCCGATTCGATACCAGCCGAAGACCGCCAGTCCATGCTTGTTGAGGTAGCCCACAAGCCAGCGGACCGCGATGGCGGCGGAGATGGTCGCCACGATGATTCCAACGAGGACGTTGAACCAGCCCAGCTGTTCAAAGAGGTTCGGCCCGTCACTCATGAGATTCTGCCCGAGCTTGTAGACGCAGGCGCCGCCCAGGGTCGGCAGGCCGAGCAGAAAGCTGAATTCGGCAGCTCGAGCCGGTCGCAACCCGACCGCCATGCCGGCCACGATCGTGATCATGGAACGACTGACCCCGGGCCACATGGCAAGCAGCTGCATGAGCCCGATGATGAGTGCGGCCGAGGGCGCCAGCTCCCACAGATCGAGATCACGTCCTTCCTTCCGCCGTCCCTTGCCGATGAGGATCATGACAATGCCGCCACCGGCCAGGGCAATCAGCACGGGTACGGGTTTCATCAGCGTTGCTTCGATCCAGTCATCAAGCAGGATGCCGACGATGGGGGCGGGGGCGAATGCGATGCAGATGTTGATCAGAAGTCGAAGACCCTGGGGGTCACGACCCAGTCCACCCATGGCCATCGACTGGACACGTTTCCAATAGAGACCCAGTACGGCCAGGATCGCGCCGCCCTGCATCACGATGAGCAGTGCGTTGACCGCGGCAGCCGACTCTCCGGTATCCAGTCCAAGCAGTGAGCTGGTCAGGACAAGGTGACCCGTGGAACTCACCGGCAGGTACTCGGTGATTCC
>MDTA01109597.1_pt1 | contig 11178 bp, 11 predicted proteins | sample 811151 | NCBI WGS metagenome assembly MDTA01 (sample SAMN05326648, study PRJNA326480) | marine metagenome | isolation source: seawater | place: Indian Ocean: South | collected 2010 | reverse complement strand
TTCAGGGCTTAGATCATGAATACTTTTCCCAGCATCTTGCTCCAAATGAAGCCTTTCTATACCTATTTTTTTGGTACCATATGGCATGTCTAAAGTTACAATTCCCTCACCAACTATTGGATTTTTATATTGTGATATTTGGTAGCCAGCAGGTAAATCTGCATAAAAATAATTTTTTCTGTCAAATATTGAAAGTAAATTTATTTTTGCACTTAATCCAAGACCTGTTTTGATTGCTTGTTTTATACAATATTCATTTATAACTGGTAGCATTCCTGGAAAAGCCGAGTCTACTAAACTTACCTGTGTATTTGGTTTTGCTCCAAACTTTGTAGGTGAACCAGAAAACAATTTTGACTCGGATATGACTTGTGCATGAACTTCAAGTCCAATTACTACCTCCCAAAGATTATTTTCAGTTTTTATTATGTAATCAAATTTATTCTTTTCCATTTTTATTCCCACCATCTATTTATTGATTGCTTGAATGATATAACTTTCTCCATTTGAAGTGCTATATTGAGAATTTTTTGCTCATCTAATGCTTTCGATATTAATTGAAGTCCTAAAGGATACCCCTTCTCATCTTGACCAGCAGGTATAGAAATTGCTGGTAGACCAGCTAAGTTAACTGGAACAGTGAATATATCATTTAAATACATAGATATTGGGTCATTAGTTTTTTCTCAGACTTTAAATGCAGAACTTGGTGTTGATGGAGTTAAGATAGCATCTACTGTTTTAAAACTTTTATCAAAATCATTCTTGATTAAACTCCTAACTTTTTGTGCTTTTAAATAGTAAGCATCATAATAACCAGATGATAAAACATAAGTACCTATAAGAACTCTTCTTTTAACCTCGTCACCAAAACCTTCTCCACGTGTATTTTCATACATTTCAATAAGATTTTTCCCTTTTTTTGATCTGTATCCATATTTTACCCCATCATAACGTGCAAGGTTGGATGAAGCTTCAGCGGGTGCAACTATATAATAAGTTGGTAAAGCATATTTTGTATGAGGAAGTGTAATATCAATAATTTCTGCCCCGGATTTTTTTAAAATATTTACTCCATGTTTCCAAAGTTTATCTATTTCTTTAGGCATATTCTCAACTCTATATTCTTTAGGTATGCCAATTTTTAAACCTTTAATATTTGTATTAAGATTGCTTTTATAGTTTTCTTTTTTTTTGTTTATAGATGTTGAGTCTTTTTTATCGTAGCCTGACATTGCTTCCAATAACAAAGCACAATCTTCAACATTTTTAGTCATTGGGCCTGCTTGATCCAGTGAGGACGCAAAAGCAACAATTCCCCATCTAGAGCATAACCCATATGTAGGTTTTAATCCTACTGTTCCAGTAAATGATGCAGGTTGTCTTATTGATCCTCCAGTATCTGTTCCAATAGTAGCTGGTGTTAAATTCGCTGCTAAAGCACTCGCGGATCCACCTGAGGATCCACCTGGGACTAGATTTTTACCGATTGGGTTTATTGTATTTCCAAAATAACTAGTTTCATTTGAAGATCCCATTGCGAATTCATCACAATTTAATTTACCTAATAAAATTGCTCCCTCGGACCACAAATTTTGAGTTACCGAGGACTCATATGTTGGTATAAAGTTTTGTAAGATTTTACTTCCTGCGGTAGTTTTGACATTTTTCGTGCAAAATAAATCTTTGACTGCTAACGGTACACCAGCGAGCAAACCGTTGAAATTTTTTTTTTTATCAAATTCTTTTGCTTTTTTTATAGCTTCTTCAAAACATGTTGTTATAAAGCTATTTAGTTTCCTGCTATTTTCAATATTTTTGATAAAATGATTTGTTACCTCTAAGGAAGAAATTTTTTTCTTTTTGATTAAATTTACTATATTGGTTAAAGAACTTTTATTTAAATCAAACATATTTATTCTATTACCTTCGGTACAATAAAAAAATCCTCATTTTTACTAGGAGAGTTTTTTAATATTTCATTTTTTATTTTTCCATCGTTAATTACATCATTTCTGGGCTCTAAAGTTTTGTGCACAACAGATGTTAATGGGTTTATTTCATTAGTGTTAAGTTTATTAAGCTGTTCAACAAAATTTATTATTAATGTTAAATCTTTAGTTAAAGACTCAATCTTATCATCATCTAAAGAAATTCTAGATAATTTGGCAACTTTTTTAACTTGGTTTTTATCAATAGGCATAAATAAATTACGTTTTAGTTTGACTAGAAATCAAACTTAAATATAACATATTCATGATGGATATTGAAGATTTTAAGAAATCTATACAACAGAAGTCAAGATTATTAGGGATTGATCCAGGTAAAAATCGTATTGGTATAGCTATTTCTGACGAGGATAAACTTGTCTCCACACCTTTTAAAACAATTTCAAAAAAAAACAATCCAAATTTTATTAATGAAATAAAAGATATAGTTTTAGAGAATAACATAAAAGGTATTATTGTAGGTAATCCAATAAACATGGACGGTTCTGAAGGTCCATCTGCGCAATCTGCGAAGGATTTCGCTCAATTTATATCAAAAAATATTTCAATACCTATCGCTATGTGGGATGAAAGGCTGTCTACTGAAGGAGCTTTTAATATATCTAGTAATTTGGACATTAATGTATCAAAAAAAGTGGAAAAATTAGACCAAAATGCGGCTTCATTTATTTTACAGGGTGCCATTGACTATATTAAAAGATAAATAACTTGCTATGAAAGTACAAAAGGCTTATAGAGTTAATTTTAATGGCTCTAATAAAAAAGTTTTCAGCTGTTAAAAAAATCCAAGATCATCTCTTAGGAATCCAAAATCTTTCAATACAAGAAGCAAAACTAATTTTAAATGAAGCTAAAAACTTCATTAAATTAAATAGAAGTACCTCAAAAAAAATGGATTTGTTAAGAGGAAAAACGCAAATTAATTTATTTTTTGAACCTTCTACCAGAACTCAGAGCTCATTTGAACTTGCAGGCAAAAGATTAGGAGCTGATGTGATGAGCATGAACGTAGTAAATTCCTCGATAAAAAAAGGAGAAACTATTCTTGATACTGCTATGTCACTAAATGCGATGCATCCAGATGTAATTGTTGTTAGACACCAAGACTCTGGTGCTCCCAACCTTCTTTCTCAAAAAGTAAATTGTGCCGTGATTAATGCTGGTGATGGTTTGAGAGAGCATCCTACTCAAGCTTTGCTAGATGCATTGACAATAATTAATAGAAAAGGAAAAATTGAGGGTTTAAAAATAGCAATCTGTGGAGATATACTTCATTCGAGAGTAGCTAGATCAAATATTTATTTATTAAATATGTTAGGAGCAGAAGTTAATGTTATTGGTCCAAAAACTTTACTACCAAAGTCTATAAATAAACTTGGTGTTAAATCATTTACGAATATGAACGAAGGATTAAAATCCTGTGATATCGTTATGATGTTAAGATTACAAAATGAAAGAATGACAGGTTCTTACTTACCTTCAAAAAGAGAATATTACGAGTATTTTGGACTCACTCCAGATAAATTAAAGTTAGCCAAAAAGGATGCTTTAATAATGCATCCGGGACCGATGAACAGAGGAGTTGAGATTGATACTAAATTAGCAGATGACATAAATGTAAGTTTGGTGAAAGAGCAAGTTGAATTAGGTGTTGCAGTCAGAATGGCGTGTCTAAAATTATATTGCAAGTAATGAAAGAAAAATATTTTATAAATGCTAGGATAATAGACCCATCTCAAAATATGGATGAGGTTGGTGGTTTGATTGTTGACATTTCGGGGAAGATTAAAGCGATAGGTAAAAAAATTAAAAAAGAAAATTTACCATCAAAATCAGAAAAAATTGATTGTAAAGGAAAAATTCTGATACCAGGGATCGTAGATATGAAAGTGTTTATAGGTGAACCTGGTTTTGAATACAAAGAAAATTTTAGAACTTTGAGTCATGCTGCTTTGTCAGGTGGTGTTACATCTGTTGTTTCGATGCCTAATACAAGTCCAGTTATAGATAATGTTTCTATGGTAGATTTCATACTTAGAAGAGGAAGAGATAAAGCTGGAATAAATATTTATCCTTCAGCAACATTAACGAGAAATATGGATGGAAAATTAATGACTGAATTTGGTTTGTTGTCAAAAAAAGGAATTATTGGATTTACTGACGCTACGAAAACTGTTCAAAATGCAGAAATAATGTCAAGAATAATGAATTATGCATCAGATATTGATGTACTTGTAATGCAACATCCTGAAGACTTTGAACTTTCTAAAGGAAGATGCATTAGTGAAGGTGAAGTTTCAACGAGACTTGGATTAAAAGGAATATCTTATATTGCAGAAAAAATTATAATAGAAAGAGATTTATCTTTATTAGAAGAATACCCATGCAGATACCATATCTCTCAGATATCTTCTGAAAAATCTGTCGAAGTGATAAAAAAATATAAAAAAAATGGTATTAAATTTTCTTCTGGGGTTTCAATTAATAATCTTTCTCTTAATGAAAATGATATAGGAGACTTTAAAACTTTTATGAAGATTTCACCTCCTTTAAGAAAAGAAGAAGATAGAAAAGCTTTAATTCAAGGAATTAAAGATGGAGTAATAGATGTAATTGTTTCAGATCATAAACCTGAGGATGAAGAAAGTAAAAGGCTTCCATTTGCTCAAGCAGCAGAAGGTTCTATTGGAATAGAGACTCTTTTGTCTCTTGCATTAGAGCTTTATCATAATAACTCATTACCTTTAAAAAAAATCATAGAAACAATTACTTCTAATCCAGCTAAAATACTTAAGATAAATAAAGGTACTTTAAAAATAGGATCTGATGCAGATATATGTATTTTTGATCTCGATAAACCATGGAAAGTTGATGTGTCAAAATTAAAATCAAAATCTAAGAATGCAGCTATTGAAAATAGAAAACTTCAAGGGAAAGTTTTGATGACTTTTTTAAAAGGAGAAGGTGTTTTTAATTTACAGTGATATTTGAAATTTTATTAGTATTTCTATTCTCATATATATGCGGATCAATACCTTTCGGTTTGATTCTAACTAAAGTTTTTTTAGGTAAAGATATAAGGAAAATTGGTTCAAAAAATATCGGTGCAACTAATGTATTAAGAACTGGAAATAAATTTATTGCAGCCTTAACACTCATTTTAGATATTTCAAAGGGTATTGCTCCAATTCTAGTTACTAACTATTATTTTCCAAATTTAATTTATTTGTCTAGTTTAAGTGCATTCCTGGGTCATATATTTCCCGTTTGGTTAAAATTTAATGGAGGAAAAGGTGTAGCAATATATTTGGGAATTATTTTTATATTATCTTATAAACTTGCCTTGTTTTTTTGTATAATTTGGATTCTTATAGCAAGTATATCTAAATACTCTTCCCTATCTTCAATTATTTCTTCATTAATTATTTTTTTAATTTCGTTAAGTGAAAATAATTATGAGCTAAATTCTTATTTGTTTATCACATTTGTTATTATTTTATACTCTCATAGAAAGAATATAATCAAATTAAAAAATAGGTCTGAGGACAAAATTAAACTTTAAAATCAACAATAATTGCACTTTGATTTGACAAATATGTTTATTTTTGTCAGTAAGGTCAATTATAATGAATCTTGTAATAGTAGAAAGCCCAGCAAAAGCTAAAACTATTAATAAATATCTAGGAAAAGATTATAAAGTATTAGCTAGTTATGGCCATGTTAGAGACTTACCTTCAAAAAATGGTTCGGTTGATCCTGAAAATAATTTTAAAATGGAATGGGAACTAGACTCCTTTTCTAAAAAATATGTTAAAGAAATTACTGATGCTGCTGTTAACTCAGAAAGAATAATTTTAGCAACAGATCCTGATAGAGAAGGAGAAGCGATAGCTTGGCATGTAAGAGAAATTCTTGAAAGTAAAAAATTATTAAAAGGAAAAAAAGTTGAAAGAGTTGTGTTCAATGAAATTACAAAAAAAGCAGTCACAAATGGAATTAATAACCCTAGAAAAATTGAGTCTCTGTTAGTAAATGCATACATGGCTAGGCGAGCTCTTGATTATCTTGTCGGTTTTAATATATCTCCAATTTTATGGACAAAACTTCCTGGCTCTAAATCTGCAGGAAGGGTACAATCTGTAGCTCTAAGACTCATTACTGAACGTGAACACGAAATTGAACTTTTTAGACCAGAAGAATTTTGGACTATTTCTAGTAATTTTCAATATAATGATAAATCTATTAGATCAAAACTCTCTCTTTTTAACAATAAAAAAGTAGAAAAATTTTCATTTAAAAATAAAAAAGACTCTGAAAAGGCATTAAATTTAATTAAAAGTCAAAATTATAAAATAATGGATGTAGCTTCGAAAGTTTTTAGAAGAAATCCATTAGCTCCATTCACAACTTCGACTTTACAACAAACCGCTTCCGGAAAATTTGGTTTTGGTGCGTCTAGAACGATGCAAATTGCACAAAGACTTTATCAAGGAGTAGATATTGAGGGTGATACAGTTGGCCTCATAACTTATATGAGGACAGATGGAACCCAAATTTCAAAAGATGCTATATCAGATTTTAGAAATTTTATAAAAAACGAACATGGGAAAGAATATCTTCCTGATAATCCAAATTCTTTTGTAGGAAAAAAAGCTAAAAATGCACAAGAGGCACATGAAGCTATAAGGCCAACTGATGTAAAAAGAAAACCTTCGGATATGAAAAAATATTTAAGTACAGACCAATCCAAACTTTATGAATTAATTTGGAATAGAGCGATTTCTTCACAAATGAACCCTGCTGAATTTGATAGAAAAAGTATTACTTTAGTATCTGATAATAAGGAAATTTGTTTTAAAGCAAATGGATCTACTATTAAATTTGAGGGATATTTGAAAGTATATAAATTTGAAGAAAAGGATGAAGATCTTCAAAATATTTTACCTGAGGTAAAAATTGGAGACAAGGTTTCTATAAAAGAGTTAATAGATGAACAGCATTTTACAGACCCACCACCGAGATATTCAGAAGCAAGCCTTGTAAAAAAAATGGAAGAATTGGGAATTGGTCGTCCCTCAACATACGCCAGTATAATTTCGGTACTATCTACCAGAAATTATGTAGAATTATTAAATAAAAGATTTCATCCTACTGATAGAGGAAAATTATTATCTGCTTTTCTTGAAAAACTATTTACTAAATATGTTGATTACAATTTTACTGCTGACTTAGAAAATCAATTAGATGAGATAACCAGTGGAAAAATTGATTGGGTAAAAGTTTTAGATAGTTTCTGGAAAGATTTTTATAACAATGTGGGACTAGTAAAGGAAAAAAGAACCAGGGAAGTTTTAGATCTTTTGAATGAAAGTTTGGGCGATTTAGTATTTGAGAGAGACGATAATGATACTATAGATAGAAAATGTAAAATATGTAAGACTGGAGAGCTAAGTCTTAAAAATAGCTTTAGAGGAGGTGCTTTTATTGGTTGTTCAAATTATCCTGAATGTAAATTTACAAGACCTTTATCCAAATCTAAGGCATCTCAGCAGATAAGTTTAGTAGAACCTAAATTGATTGGTCAAAACGAATTTGGTAAAGAAATTTTTCTTAAAAACGGTAGGTTTGGACCATATTTGCAATTTCAAATTCAAGAAGATGAATTGAACAAAATAAAAACAAAGAAAACCAAAAAGAAAAAAGATAATGAAAATTTAAAAAACGTATCTATACCGAAAGGACTGCCAATTGAAAATATTGATTTGGAAAAAGCTAAATATTTATGCTCATTACCAAAAGTTATCGGCAAACATCCAGATCTAAATGAGGATATAACTATAAATATCGGCAGGTTTGGTCCTTATCTAAAATGTTCTAATAAATCAGCGAGGATTGAGAGTGTTGATGAATTATTTTCTATAGGTCTAAATAGAGCAATCACTTTAATATCAGAGGCAAAGCCTGGAAGAATGTCATCTTCTGAAATTAAAAACCTAGGTGAACATCCTGAAGATAAAAAACCTGTGCGAATAATGAAAGGTCAATACGGGCCTTACATTAAATACAAATCATTAAATGCTACTATACCTGAGGATAAAGATCCTGCAGAAATTACCATGGAAGAGGCGTTAATTCTTATAGAAAAAAGGAAAGAATATGATAAATCTAAGAGAAAAAGAAAAAAATGAATAAAATTTTATTAATTGTAACTATTTTTATAATTTTTAACACTAATATATCTTTTTCATCAGAAAACCCTTGTTCAAAATATAATTATTGGACTCAAAACAAACAGTTAAAGAAATGTGAAGCTGAACATGGAATTTCAAAAGGAAATAAATTAATTAAAAAAAGTAGCTCTGATTCTTCTTTGAAAGAAAAATCAGGTAATATTATTTCAGATATAAATAAGAAATATAAATCTTTAAGAGAAAAAGCTCCAAAAACTGGAGTGGAAACTTGGAAAAAATTAAAAAAATAATCGAATGTCAATTGAGAATAAACTAAAAAAACTAAAAATAGAAATTCCTGATGCACCTAATCCTGTGGGAGCATACGTAGCAAGTAAAATTTCTGGAAATTTAATATTTATATCAGGGCAAGTTTCATTAATGCCAGATGGAAAATTAATAAAAGGTAAGGTAGGAAAAGATTTAGATTTAAATGAAGCTCAAAATGCTGCGAAATTTTGTGGATTGAATATATTAGCTCAATTAAAAAAAATATGTAAAGGTGATCTAAATAAAATTAAAAGTTGTTTAAAGTTAACTGGTTATGTTAATTCCGTTGACGACTTTACACAACAACCTCAAGTAATAAATGGTGCTTCAGATTTAATATCATCTGTTTTTGAAAATTCTGGTAAACATACAAGGGCAGCTGTAAGCGTAAATTCTCTTCCACTTGGTGCAGCTGTTGAGGTTGATGCTATTTTTGAGATTTAATTTATCTACCAATAGAAAAATATTTTAGTCTTTTTTTTTTCATTTCGATGGGGTTATAAAGATTTCTCATGTCGTAAATTTTAAAATTATTTTTTTTTACTATTTTTTTAAAATCTATAGACTTAAATTCATCCCATTCTGTATTGATTATGATTAAATCTGATCCAATACACGCCTTATTTAAATCGTTTGAAAATTTAAGGTTTTTATTTTTTTTAAACTCTTTTTTTGGACCTGATGGATCATAATATCTAATTATTCCTCCTTTTTTCAGTAAATAAGGTATCAGGAATAAACTTGATGACTCTCTCATATCATCTGTGTTTGCTTTAAAAGTCACTCCTAAAATTGTTATTTTTTTATTTTTAATTTTATTATTGAGTATTTTTTCAACTCTTTTTGTTAATAAAATTTTTCGGTTGTTATTTGATCTAATTACTGATTTTACAACTGATAGATTAGACTTGAATTTATCACCAATTGATACAAGAGCTTTTGTATCCTTAGGAAAACACGATCCACCATAAGCCGGACCAGCTCTTAGAAATCTACTTCCAATTCTTTCATCAGAACCAATACCAACTGAAATATCTTCAACATTTATATTTGCAGCTTCACAAAGATTAGCTATCTCATTTATGAAAGTTATTTTTGTTGCCAAGAATGCATTTGATGCATATTTGATTAACTCTGCACCTTTTCTTGTTGTACAAAAAAATTTAGCTCCCTTTTTAATAAGAGGTTCATAAAGTAATTCCATTTTTTTAAATATTTTTTTATTATTTGATCCAATTACGATTCTATCAGGATATTTAAAATCTCTAATGGCCTCTCCCTCTCTTAAAAATTCCGGGTTAGAAATTACATCGTATAAAGAGCTTTTAACTTTTTTATTAATTATCTTCTCTATTTGATCTCCCGTGGTCACAGGAACTGTAGATTTATTTACAATAATTTTATATTTTTTTATATATTTAGAAATTGATTTAGCTACAATAAGAACTTGATCTAAGTCAACTGAATTTGAATTTTTTTTTGTTGGTGTACCAACGCAAATGAAAATAACATCGGATTCTTTGACTGCTTTTTCTATATCATCAGTAAAAATTAACCTTTTAGCCTTATGATTATTTCTAATTAAATCATCTAATCCAGGCTCATAAATTGGAGTAATTGATTTTCTCAACTGATTAATTTTATTTTTATCTTTATCAACACAATAAACTATATTTCCAAGATCAGCAAAACAACATCCGCTTACTAAACCAACATAGCCCGTTCCTATCATACAAATTTTCATATTGATAATTTATTTATATTTTAAAATTTTTATTCCAGAATTAATAAATCCCTCAAGAGTTCCACAATCAACATATTTTCCTTTAAAAATATTTCCATAAAATTTTTCATTTCTATTTACTAATGTTTTGATGGCGTCGGTAATATGGATTTCACCACCCTTTCCTCTTCCCTGTTTTTTTAAAATTGATATTATTTTTTTTGGTAAAATATATCTTCCAATTATGGCATAATTTGAGGGTGCCTCACTTAATTTTGGTTTTTCAATTACTTCATTAATTAAAAATGAATTCTTTTTTTTATTTTTAAATCCTAAAATCCCCCATCTAGAGACAGTTTTTCTATCAACCTTTTTAGTTGCTATTACTGATCCTTTTGTTTTTCTGTGTAATACGATCATTTCTTTTGAGCAATTTTTCTTAACTATTAAATCATCTGCTAACAACATTAAAAAATGAGAGCCTTTTAAAAATTTCTCACATTGCATAATTGCATGGCCGGTTCCCTCTGGTTTGTTTTGATAAACAAATTTGATCATTTTTTGATACCTTTTCAATCTTTTAAAAATATCTTTAATACGTTTGTCCTTTTTTTTCTTTTTTAATATTTTTTTATAGAATTTATCATTGAAAAAGTAATTTTTAATAATTGGTCTATTTTTTGGAACAACAAATATAAATTGTTTTATGCCTGCCTGAATACATTCTTCCATTATATATTCTAAATTTGGTTTACCATTTATTGGTAATAATTCTTTTGGGATTAAGCTTGACAGAGGCAGCAATCTTGTACCTAATCCAGCTAATGGAACGATTGCTTGTGTAACCATATTTACCTTTTTACTAGCTAAATAAATATTTTACAAATGAAATTATTTACAAATAAAAAAAAGCTACAAAACGAAATTAAGGGCAAAAAAAACATAA
>MDTA01122439.1_pt1 | contig 11179 bp, 29 predicted proteins | sample 811151 | NCBI WGS metagenome assembly MDTA01 (sample SAMN05326648, study PRJNA326480) | marine metagenome | isolation source: seawater | place: Indian Ocean: South | collected 2010 | reverse complement strand
TGTTCCAATACGCAGCACTAAGAGGCATTGCAGACAAATGTGGATATGATTTCATCATTCCTGAGAGTGATTTTCAGGATGAGTGGAATGATCACCAGTTGTTTGAGGCTTTCAAACTTCCTAACCTCAAGCACAGGGGGAGGGTTGATGACAAGTATCTTCAGGAACGTCAGTTCAACTTCGATCAGGAGTTGCTTGAGAAGTGTCCTGATAATATAAGTCTCTACGGATACTTCCAGACAGACAAATACTTCACCCACATTGCTGACTCCATCAAGGAGGACTTCTCCTTTCATGATGAGGTTCTTAATAATTGTAAGGAGGTTGTCGATGGTATGGATACCCCCATCTCCCTGCATGTTCGTCGTACAGATTATGTGGAGAAATCTCAGGATCACCCACCATGTAGTCTCCAATACTATGAGAAGGCACTATCCCATTTTGATGGGGATCGTCAGGTAATTATTTTTACTGATGATATCCCATGGTGTAAGGGTCAGGATCTCTTCCAGGGTGATAGGTTCCTTATCTCCGAGACGGATGATAACGTCTATGATATGTGTCTGATGACCCTCTGTAGTGATTATATCATTGCCAATAGTTCATTCTCTTGGTGGGGTGCCTGGTTATCTCATGTCCCTGATGCTAATGTAATCTGCCCTAAGAGGTGGTTCGGTACTACAGGATACACCGCCAACAATAATACTCAAGACATTGTCCCAGATACTTGGATTAAGATATGAGTCCCACCATCTCAATTGCCATACCCACATATGAGATGAAAGGTGCTGGACCCCAGTACCTTTTTCAATTGTTTGAAAATATTAGGAATCAAAAGTTCAAGGACTTTGAGGTCTGTGTATCAGACCACTCCGTGAATGATGATATACTCGATGTCTGTGGTGGATTTGCTGACAACTTCACTATAAAATATTTTAAGAATGAGGAGAAGAGGGGTAATGGTCCTGCTAATACAAACTCCGTGGTGGAGATGTGTGAGGGTAGGATAACCAAACTCATCTTTCAGGATGATATGATCATCGATAAGTGGGCATTGAACCATATCAATAACGCCTTTGAGAGGGGATGTAACTGGTGTTTCAATGGGTTCGCACATACCAAGAATGGTCATACACACCAGCGGATTATGGTTCCACGATGGACTGATATGATGTTGGAGGGTAGGAACCTATTGGGTAGTCCATCCTGTGTGTCATTTTTGACTGACAAGTTTGTTGGTTTTGATGAGGAGTTGGTCCTCCTAATGGATACTGACTTTTACCACAGGATGCGGTACAATTATGGGATGCCATATATCATTGAGGAAATATTGACATCCAATAGGGAACACGACAATCGTGTGAGTTCATCCAGTGTCCAATATGATACTAGGATTGAACATCCAGAGGGTCCATGGTTAGTGAACAAATCAGAATTGGATTACGTTTTGGAGAAGAATAAAGACACAAGGGAGTATCCAGATGAAGCATGACTTGAGTAAGGCAACTTTTATCATTCCGATTAGAATCGAATCGGAGGACAGGCTGAGGAATGTAATTACCTCATTGTGTTACCTGTTGTCTAATTTTGAGACCAATATTATGGTCAAGGAGGTTGATGAGAGGTCAGTATTTGTGGAGGAAGCTCTACCACAAATCATTGAGTTCTGTGGTAACATCGATGGTCTTCAACATTCGTTTGAACATAGTAAGGGTTCACCCACCTTCCATCGTCAGAGGGTCCTGAATGACATGGTGATGGAATGTAAGACCGATGTTGTGGTCAACTATGATTGTGATATCATTCTCCCCATACCATCATACAATGCGGCATACCAACAGATCCTACAGAACAAATATGATATGGTGTATCCCTATGGTGATGGGGACTATCAGTATCGTGTGATGGCTGATGATGAATTGGTGACTGACTTCCTGAACAATGACTTTGACCTGTATATTCTGGAGAAGAAGTCAACCAAGTATGATGCCAAGTATGGGTTCTGTCAGTTCATTCACCGAGAGGTTTATATCGAGGGTGGACTGGAGAATGAGAACTTCGTGGCATATGCCCCTGAGGATGTTGAGAGATTTTACAGATTCAATACTTTAGGGTACAATGTAGGTAGGATGAATACCATGGTCTATCACCTAGAGCATGAGAGGACTCCTAACTCCTGGTACACTAATCCTCATATGAATGAGAACAATGAGGAGTGGAACAAGATCCAACAAATGGATTCAGAGACACTCCGAAACTACATCACCTCACAAGATTATTACAAACGACGTATCGATGGACAAGAATAAGTCAGCTTACAAACTTCAGAACATTGGTCCCATCTATTGTATCAATCTTGATGGTCAACCGGAGAGGTGGGAGTATATGGAGAACCAGTTCAAATACTGGGGAGTCACAAACTATCATCGTATCTCCGCGTATGACGGTCGTGAAGATGACCTAGGAGACATCCTGAAGGGTCGTTACCCTGATATGATGACCTCTGGTGAGGTAGGGTGTGTTACGTCACACCTGAGGGCCATCCGTCACTTCATAGAGGAGACGGATTATCCCTATGCCATTATGATGGAGGATGATTGTAGTCTGGACCTGGTAAGGTTCTGGAACTTTACATGGAAAGATTTCTATGGTAGGATTCCTTATGATTGGGACGTTGTCCAAATCGCCATCATTTGTACGGGTGATATCAATATCAGGATTCATAAGAGATTCGTTAATGAATTCTCTACGGCCTGTTACCTTATCACCAGGCACCACGGGGAGAAGTTACTTAAACTTCATACCAGGGGGGACAAGTACAAACTGGATAATGGTGTAAAACCAAGACCTGTGGCTGATGACCTCATCTACAACTCAGGTAACACCTATTCTATTCCCCTCCTTCTGTATAAAACTGAACTGGGGTCTAGTATTCATCCAGAACATGTGGATGCTTTCCACAAACACAACTACAATGCTCAGTTCAACTTCTGGTCTAATGCGGGAGCACAAATGACCATCGATGATTTGATGAACTATGATCCGTACCTGGGACGAGTAGTAGAATCCACACAGCAGAAGTAGTATAAATACTTAACCTTTTGTCTTTCAGTAATTAAAGTAATAAAAGGATACAAACGGGACATGTCGAGTCCCTATTCATCTGCGGGTAATCACTCCGCAAGTAACTAAAGGTAATTCTAATGATTAAATCTGTATTCGCAGCTCTGTCTGCAACCGCACTTTCCGCAGGCGCTGCCCTTGCAGGTCCCTATGTAAACGTCGAAACCAACGCTGGTTGGGTTGGCGATGACTACTCCGGTGCTACCACCGACCTGCACGTTGGCTACGAAGGCGCTCTCGGCGAGAACGCTGGCTACTACATCCAGGGCGGTCCTGCCATCGTCGCTATTGACGGCGAAGACACCGATACCCAGTTCTCTGGTAAGGCCGGTGTTGGCGTTGACGTAACCGAGAAGGTTGGAGTCTATGGTGAGGTTTCCTTCCTGACCGCTGACGACGATGATGACTTCGGTCTGGGCGGTAAGCTCGGCGTTAAGTACAGCTTCTGATATTCAGTTGTAAAACTTAACAGATAGTCTAGAAGGGGTCCCAGTGGGACCCTTTTTTGATGCCATTTGGTATCACCCTATACCATCTGAGAGGAATCTCAGAAACCACTCAGGAATCTCTTCTTGAAATCCCTGTCGTGGCCTGCTATATTATAGAGGTACTCAAGAGAACCACTAACTATGAATTCCTTCCAGTCTCGCCTTGTCCAACGTCTTGCGAAGAAGAACCGTAAGAAGAATGGATTTACTCTCATTGAATTGATGGTGGTTGTCGCGATTGTCGGCGTCCTGACGGCCGTGGGTCTTCCCCAGTTGACCAAGGCTCAGGATAAGGCAAAGGATTCCGCAACGTCTGCTAGTCTGACAAATGCGGCTAAGGAATGTTCGATGTCCCTTATTATGAATGGTGATGCTAGTGATTATGTGAGTGACGCCACAGCCGGAACGGGTTGGGCAGCTCAGGGTATCTCCGGGACATGTGCAGCAGATACTACCCTGACAGGTACATCTGAAACTGGTAATACCTTTACGGTTACATTTACCGGTGATGTTCCAGGACCTGTATCATGAACATGGTGAGTTCCCTAGTGGGACTGGGTATCATGGGGGCATCGTTCCCCATGATGTCTCAGGTAGCAATCACACCACTTATTGCTAATAAGAGAATGGTAAACTTCTCTGTTGCTGAGGTGATGGCCGTGACATTTGTGGCACAGAATGAGGGTCAGATGTCTATGACAGAAGTCCCTGATGACTGTACCCTCAATGATCTTGGTAACAATGCTTATCAGATCACCTGTTCCCATGGGGAAGGGAGTTATAGACAATCAGTGTCAAGATCATTCCGTGAGGGATCTGATGCTCAGGAGAGTAGGACGTATCCATACCCTACACCCACATCATATACACACTATCATTGTCCTCATCATGATCCATGGGGTGTGGTCTATTTTAATGAGACACATTTGGGTGGTCAGAACTGTGTCCCTGTTCCCCTACAGAGTTCTCACAATTTTAATCAATGGGATGAGGAGGATTGGCTGTGGGATATAAGTAGTTACGGACTTTAACCTAACGTTAAAGACAAACACACGGACCTCTGTTATAATACAGGGGTCTTTTTTATACCTATAAACAATGATGAACCTAAAGACAATTGCCGCAGCCCTCATGGCTACACCACTCCTGGTATCCTGTGGAGGCAGCAGTACAAATGTCGTAAGGCTTAATGGAGCGGGTGCCACATTCCCCGCAGCCCTGTATCAGGCATGGCTTGGTAGATACTCACAGAAGACAGGAAATAGAATTAACTATCAGGCTGTTGGTAGTGGTGCTGGTGTAAGACAATATGAAGCAAAGACTATTGACTTCGGTGCTAGTGATGCCGCAGTCATGAAACCAAAGGTCCCCGTGGTACAAATCCCAATGACCGGTGGGGCAATCGTTCCTGCATATAACAATAAAGGATGTGATGCCAAGATGACACAGACCCAACTGGCTGATGTCTTCCTGGGTAAGATTACTAACTGGTCAGAGTTTGGGTGTGAGGATAAAAATATCCTGGTGGTCTATCGTTCTGATGGTTCAGGAACCACCAAGGGATTCACCAACTCCCTGTCCGCATTTTCCCCTGAGTGGAAGGAAAAACTGGGTACGGCTAAATCGGTCAAGTGGCCGGTTGGAGTGGGTTCCAAGGGTAACTCAGGTGTCGCTGCACAGGTGATACAACAGGATGGTGCTATTGGATATATGAATTATGACTACTCCAGGAATCCCAAACTCACTCAAGTAAAACTACAGAACAAGGCAGGTAATTTTGTCACCGCAAATGCTACAACTTCTTCAGCAGGTCTATCGAGAATCAAGTTGGACGATAAGCTTCGTGGGGCTAATGCTAATCCTGGGGGTGCCAACAGCTATCCTATTGTCTCTCTGACATGGATTCTTGCGTACCCTGAATCCAGGACTGGTATCAAGGATATGCTCCGGTATATGTTGAGTGAGGAGTCACAATCCATTTCAGATAGTCTCGGATTCGTTCCCCTGCCTGAGGAGCTCCGTCAAAAGTCCCTCAATGCGGTGGAGGCAATAACCGAACCGCCCACAGGGGCTTGACAAATGTAAAGAAATTATATATAGTATGTAAAGATTCATTACATTAGGTAAATGACTGTAACAACCAATGAGTATGGCCAGACAAATATGTGGGCCAAAGAACCTCGTATGTACTATGATCAAACTGCAGCTGAGCGTTATGGATACGAAACATACGCTGAGAAGGCAGAAAAATTGAATGGTCGTACAGCCATGATTGGTTTTGTAGCTGGTCTGATTTCATACGCAACCACCGGAAGTCTCTTCTTCTTTGGTGTGTTCGGAATCTGACACACATACTTGACACCATAGGATATCATTCTTTACAATGGTATAAATTATATTGTCAAGTATAAAAATAACTATGGCTTACACAGTTACTCTCAGGACACCAGATGGTGACGAGACAATCCAAGTCGAGTCTGATCAATACATTCTAGACGCAGCTGATGAAGCTGGGATTGACCTTCCATATTCTTGTAGGGCTGGAGCATGTTCATCATGTACCACCAAGATTGTGTCCGGTACAGTAAATCAAGAGGAACAATCCTTCCTTGATGACGATCAAATCGAGGAGGGTTTTGTACTCACCTGTGTGGCTTACGCAACATCAGATGTGGTTCTCCTGACGGAACAAGAGGAATATCTTTATTGACATATTGACCTCTTATAACTACAATACATGTAGCACCGAACGGAATAATGCCTAACCCCAACGCTCTCTATGAGGACATGCAGAAATTAAATGACCTCTTTAATGAGTTGTGTTGGGACCCTGATGATGAGTTGGTTTTCACCCATGATGGTGAGAAGATCCTAGTTATTAATAAAACCCAAACTGAAAAATGAGTCTACCAGATTGGTTTGAACAAACCTCAGACCTACTATATGATCGACACAAGTATAAGGTTTACACTAAAACAGGTAAAACTTATATCTTCGATGACTACGAAGAGGTCCGGGCAGTCTGGTTTCAATCAAAGAAACTTCTATCTCATGTAGAAGTATTGGACAAAGAAACTAAACACAAAGGATTTACGGAGAAAACCAATGAACGAAAAGGCAGAAAGAATTAACGGTTGGTCAGCCATGATCGGCATCGTAGCCGCCATGGGTGCATACGCAACCACAGGTCAAATCATTCCTGGTCTCTGGTGATGGGAGACGCTACTAACGCAGACATCTTCCTTAGGGCACAGGGTCGTGCAGCTATGATGGGATTCATTATCATCTGTGCCGTATATGCGGTCACGGGTCAGATCATTCCCGGAGTAGTGTGATGTCTTGGGGATTCTATGTGGCAGCAGTATTACTCCTAATCCCATTGGGAGCTGCCACATGTGCCACAACTGAGAAGGGACAGGAATCATGACGTATGACTGGACACTATTACAGACACTAGTGTTCATCATCACCCCATACTTCCTTATGTTAGCTTTGGCTAAAGGAGACGAGGATGATAACGGACCACCAGACGGTGGTCTGATGACACCAGTATATCAAGGAACAGGGGCCTAGGGTCCCTATTTTTTTGCAATAAATACTGGTGCCCACACCAGCACACCAAATGGAAGAGAAGAAAGCCGCTCCCACCGAGAAGAAGAAAGGTCTGCTCGGTAAAATAAAAGAAGCAGCTGATGACAAAGAGGAACAACTTGCGATTCTATCTACCTTTGTTCGCCTTGGTATTCTTGTGTGGTCTGGTGGAATTCTCACTCTGGCATACATCAAACTACCCCCTGCTCTGGGAATCCCAGAACAAAAACTGGACCCCACTTTCATCGCCTCAGTCTTCACCGGAGTTTTAGCGACTTTCGGCGTCCAGGCAGCCAAGAAAGCTGGTGAGGGTGGTAATGGTAATGGTGGTGGAATCACCAAGGAACAGATGGAGAGACTGATTGAGAAGGCAGCACAGACTGCTCCCTCTCAGACCTTTAGAATCGAACAAGCACCAGTAGTAATCTCAGCTGTGGAGCCTAAGAAACCATGACAAAACTCAAGTGGGTTGGAGTCGGACTAGGTAGCTTAATAGCTATCGCACACATAGGAGTGTTAGGACACTTAGTTAAGAGGCAGGAGGCTGCCATTCAGGTCCCGACGATTAACATCCCACATGGAGATTATTCCTCCTATACCATCAGAGCTGGTAAGGAGGGATATGAGATTGAATATAAGGCGAATGACCCCAAGGTGATGTCATCCGAAAGGAGTTTAGATTTGGATAAGGAGAGGAGAGGAATATTTGGTGGTGGTGGAAGGGAACAGAGAAAAGAATATAGACGTGACGAATACACAATGGATGGTAGAAGGAATATGGATGGAGGTGCAATTGATGCCGAGGGAAAGTCTGCAAAAGAAGTAGAGTGTATAGTGGCGGACGCTGGCGCTCGGTCACAAGGTGCGATGGCAGGGACTAGTATCGCTGCCGGTGTTGGTGTTCCTGCCGTAATCGGTATCCCATATGTCGGTTGGTTGGCTGCTGGTTGGGTATCCCTACTGGGAGGTCAAATTGGGGGGACAGTTGGATCAGAAGTCGGTGGAATATTCAACGATTGTTAAGGTCAGGACTCACTAACAATCCACCAAAATAAGAATTTACTACTATAATAGATAGTGTAGTTGCGTAATCTATATGAGATTCCTTTTTGTCTTACTCTCTACACTATTTCTTGCTGCACCAGCATGGGCTGTTGATGTTTCAATGGGTTCCAATGGGAACTTGATTTTTGATCCATCTGATATTACAATTAAGGCAGGAGAGACTATTCACTTTGTCAATGGTATGCTACCACCCCACAATATTATCGTTGAGGGACGTGCAGACCTGTCAAGAGAATCTCTCATGTTCAGTCCTGGCGAATCCCAAGACATCAAGTTTGCAGACGCAGGTAATTACGATTTCTTCTGCGGTCCTCATCAGGGTGCAGGGATGGTAGGAACCATTCACGTTGAGTAGAGTGTTTAGAAAGAAATGGAAGGATGGAGCCGAGCCTCCAGATTGGGTTACAAAACAAGAAGTACAGGAGATGATTGACGATGCTATTCGACAACATAATCGGAACGCTTCTATTATCAGCTTCTTTGTCGGGTGGGTTGTTCTCGCTTTATTTTCTGAGGGTCTACTCAGGCTCCTTGGAGTTATTCCACCGTTGACAGATTGGCTAGACTTAAGTATCAAGTTTAATTAGAGGAGTTATGAGCCTTTGTCTTGGTCCCTTATCGATGATGGGTGCTGTCATGACAGCACTAGTCGGTGTGGCGACCCCTGATGACATTAAAACCTATGTGGCAACAACCATTGACCCATGGGATAAGAATGATCAGATAGCCTTCAAGGAACCGATGGGTTCATTCGGCATCGAATACGACCCCACCGATAACCTTAGGTTATTTGTTGAACATCTATCATCACCCATGCAGTGTGATGATCATCCCGGCATCAATCATGCCGGTGTCAAATTGCTACTACCAATCAATGATGTGACACTCTATGGTGGGGCATCAGTCAACTATGGTGAGTATGATGTTAATGATAACTTTGAGGGTCCACTGATGTCCTTGGGTATGGAGTATGGACCAGAGAGTTATAAGTTATTTGCTGAACACCTATCGAGTTTTGATGACATTTTTGGTGGTAGGACAGCATTCGGTCTAAAGGTATTATTCAGATGATTCTATCAGACGCCCTGGTGTGGGTATCAGTACCATTCGTTGCCACAACTGTTATCTTTGGTTTCCTGAAGGGAGACAATGATTACTATGACAGTGATGCATATGAGGGCCATGGTACGGCACACCCTGTTAAACTAGAGGAGACCACCTGTGAGAGGATGGTTAAGGCAAGTGATTTGAGAATGTGTGATCTACCGGAGGTAGAGGATGGACGAACATCAGATTAAGATGCGTTATGCTTTTGCAATGAGTGCCTTTGCCAGAATGTTTGGACCAAAGGCGGTCAATGCATCGGTAGATATTCACAGGTTCTGTCACAAATGGTCAGAGTCTGATGAGAGAACACCGGAGGGAACTCTGGTGAACATTAATTTTTATTTCAAAGACAGGTGGGATGCCTGGGGAGGATATGTATGATACACTTCTCAGCATGGATGTTAAATAATCCTATAACACTCGGCGGATTATGCCTGTCTCTGGTGTATGTCCCGGTGTTAGGTATGTGGGCTGTCCATAAGTATGGCTGGCAACATTGGGAACCATTCACCAAGAAACACGATGAACACTAAGGAGTTACATCAATCATTACGGGAAAGGGTATATGAACTCTTCCTTGGACAATTACTTGATGATTCAGAACACAGTTATGAGCCCGGTTGGGAGGACGTGACACACTCACAGTATGACTGGGAGGAGTTCTGGGAAGGGGAGGGAATATGAAACTAGCCCTACTCTTATCATTATCACCACTGGCTATCATCTTCATCATCATGAAGATTGCGGTATGGATTTCAGCTGTCGATACAGAAACAAAGTATGTCAGACAAGAACCCTTCAGAAAACGAGGACCGTATCTGGAAAACCCATATGCAGACCTTGACGAAGATGATGAGGAATATGGAGATCGCACAGATTATAGATGATGCCCTTTATGAATACTATGTGGTAGAACGTGGTGAGGAGGTTCCGAATTGGAGATACATAAAGGACACTGACTGGTGGATTGATTATCTCAAGTCACTGGGCATAGATCCTAGGAACCCATGAACCTCATATTGAGACCACACGAAAATTTAAATGACCCGACCTGGAGCGTGATAATTTCGATTGCTTTACTATTGGTCGGTGTTTTATACATAGTTGTCTATATATTAGGCATTGATGATATGAATGATGAAAATTCTTAGTATCGTTTTACTTGCCACACTTGCCTTACCAGCACATTCATTTACAGATGACAGTCTGACAGGGGAACCCTGCGCTACCCGGTTAAATTCTCGTTACGTTGAACAGGTAACTGTTAAAACACCCACCAGGAGGATGGAAAATGGGAGCGATGACACCACCAAGTAGGAAGAGTTGTTACAACTTCCGAGTGATCAAAATCAACAGGGTTGTTGATGGGGACACTATTGATGTGACTATCGATTTGGGATTTGATTTATATAAGAAGGAACGTGTTCGTGTTGCCGGAGTAGACACACCAGAAAAACGTACCAGAGACAAGGAGGAAAAGGCCCTTGGAATCGACGCAACCAACTGGCTCAAAGAGAAACTCGAATCGACTCTTCGTGGTGACTCTGAGTTGTCTGTTAGGACTGAACTTGTTGGTGGGGTTGGGAAATATGGGCGTCTTCTTGGCTGGTTATATGTTGGCGACTCAGAATTGTCCCTCAATGAACAAATGATTTCTGAAGGATACGCCTGGGAGTACGATGGTGGAACCAAAAAGAAAGACTTTGAAGAACTTAGAGAGATCAGACGATCTCACGGAACTCTTGACTTGTAGGAGTGCCGTGTGTGGGGGAGACCCCTTTATTCCTGACTCTGAATATGATGGT
>MDTA01220538.1_pt1 | contig 11180 bp, 11 predicted proteins | sample 811151 | NCBI WGS metagenome assembly MDTA01 (sample SAMN05326648, study PRJNA326480) | marine metagenome | isolation source: seawater | place: Indian Ocean: South | collected 2010 | reverse complement strand
TCAATGGTAGTTCCTGATTTTGAAATAATAATAAAAAGGATACTATTTAGATTTTTTTTTTAATTGAAAAAAGGTTTTCATCATCAAGATTGTTAAAAAAAAAAATTTCTTTATTAATTTTATATTTTAAAAATGAAAAAATAGCTTCCGAACCTAAAATGGAACCACCCATTCCTATTATTGCGATAGATTTAAATTTCTTAAATTTTTTAAGCTCTTTCAAATTAAAATTAAGTTTAAATTTTTTACTTAAGACATGAAAAGTATTTTTAGATGTGTCTAAATTGTCGTTAATAGTTTTAATTATATTGTTATATTTTTCGCTTATCTTTTTCTTTTTTTTAAAAAATGATTTTTCATAAGAAAAAAAATTTTTAAAGGTTATCCTGCTTGAGTTTTTCACTTCTTAATTCTATTGAGAATTGATTGTTCCGTAGATGATGAACTTTTGTTGTTTGATACACTTTCATCTGGAATTTTTAATATTTTATCAATTCCACTTTCGTCAGTTTTATTTTTATTTTTTAGCGACCCAGGCTTGGGAATAGTTTCATAATCTGGAGGTAAAGTTAAAGGATCTCTTTTCTTAACTAAAAATTCGTCTGTATTGTTAATTTTCTCATTTCTTAATACTTTTCCTGCATCACTTAGAGAACCACATGAATTTAAAAGTACTAAAAAAATAATTATTGAAATAAATTGATTAATTTTTTTCATTTTTTAAGAATATGTCTTTCGTTATAAATAATAAAATACCAATTGTTATGAATATATCTGCGATATTAAAAGTAAACCAGTGAAATCTCTCAAAATGTAAGTCTATAAAATCAGGAACAGCTTTATATACGACTCTGTCGTAAAAATTGCCTAATGCTCCCCCTAAGATTAATGAAAAAAGAAATTTTTCAAAGATTTTAGATATAATCATTAAATAAATTAAAAATAATATAATTAAACCAATCACTATTGAAATTATATTATATGTTAAATTTGAGTTTGAACTCAGAAATCCAAAAGCAATACCTGTATTCCATACCAAATCAAAATTTATGAATTCATTTATATAAATTCCTCTATCTTCGGAATTAAGAGTTATTATTTTAATTTTAGAAAACCTATCAATAAAAAAAATTAAAATTATTGATAAAAAACTAAGTAAAATTTCTTTCTTATTGTTACCAAGCTCTGTTTTGTTAAGTTTATTAAGAATTTTCATTTTTAATTTATTCTTTCATTGCGTTTTTACATCTGTTGCAAGAATGGTCTAGTATTTTCCAACATCTTGGGCATTTTGTTCCTTTTGATTTTGTAACCTCTATCAATATTTCCCCTGCTTTTTTGCTTAATATTTTTTCTGCTTTTGAAGTAATAAAATATTCAGCTAAATCCAAATCATCTAATAATTTAAAATTTTTATCATCCACCAGAATTTTTATATCTGCCTCAAGGCTAGATCCAATTTCTTTTGAGGATCTTTTTTGTTCAATTGCGATATTGGCCTCTTGTTTAATTTTAAAAATTTGTAACCATTTTTCGTTTAATTCTTGATTTTCAAAATTTTCCGGTATTGTAGGAAAATTTAATTCGTGAATACTTATTTCGTCTTTATCAACTAATGAAAAAATCTCATCTGTAGTGAAAACTAAAATAGGAGCGAACCATTTAAGCAAACAATCTAAAATTATATTAAGAACAATTATACAGTCTTTCCTTTTCTTCGAATTAAGGCTATCGCAATATAATACGTCTTTACGAATATCGAAATAGAATGATGATAAATCTAAAGTGCAAAAATTTAAAAGATCTTTATAGAGTCGATTAAAATTATAAATTTTTAAGTTTTCCTTTACACTTTTATTTAATTGAAAAAGTTTGTGTAATACGAACTTTTCTAGATCTTCAAAAGACGTGACGTCTACTTTTTTTAAATCTTGTTTGACGTGGCTATCTTTAATATTTCCTAGAATAAATCTAAAGGTATTTCTAATTTTTCTGTAAGACTCTGCATGCTGATCTAAAATTGTTTTATCGACTCTTATATCCTCTGAATAGTCTGAGGAAGCTACCCACACTCTGAGAATATCTGCTCCATAGTTTTTAAGAATATCCTCTGGTGAAATTACATTTCCAGATGATTTTGACATTTTCAGCCCTTTACCATCTACAACAAATCCATGAGATAAAATACTATCAAACGGTGCTCTACCTCTAGTACCACAAGACTCAAGTAGAGAAGAATGAAACCAGCCCCTGTGTTGGTCTGATCCCTCTAAATACATATCAGCTGGCCACTTTAGATCTTTTCTTTTTTCTAAAACAAAGCTATGAGTAGATCCGCTATCAAACCAAACTTCAACTATATCGTTCAATTTTTCATAATCTTTTGAGTCATAATCATCTCCTAAAAAAATTTTAGGGTTGTCTGTAAACCAACAATCTGAACCTTTTTTTTCATATAGTGTTGCAATTCTATCAATTACTTTTTGATCTTTAAGTGGCTCTTTAGTTTTTTTATTTAAAAATATCGGTAAAGGCACACCCCAAACTCGTTGTCTAGAAACACACCAGTCTGGTCTACCTTCAATCATTGATAATAACCTTTCTTTCCCTTTTTTAGGAAAAAAGACAGTTTCATTTATTGCTTTAATTGCTTTGTCTCTAAGATTATTTTCTTTCATGGAAATAAACCATTGTGGAGTAGCTCTATAAATTAAAGGTGCTTTAGACCTCCACGAATGAGGGTAGCTGTGTTTTAATTTTCCATTATTGAGCAGTTTTTTTTCATCCTTTAATTTTTCGATTACTAGTGGGTCTGCTTTAAAAATATGAGTATTAGTGAAATATGGGATTTCTTTGGTATATAATCCAGAATTGTCTACAGTGTAAAGAGAGGGTATATTATTTTTTAAGCATAAATTGAAATCATCAGGTCCATGACTAGGTGCACAATGAACTATTCCTGTTCCCTGTTCTAAGTTGACGAAACTAGCTTCTAGCATAGGCACATCATAATTAAAGTTCATATTTAAAAATGGATGTGAACATTTCGTTCCCTCTAATTCGGAACCTTTAAACGACTTTAAAATTTTGTAATTTTTTATCTCACAAACTTTTGTGATATTATCTATCAAATTACTTGCTACAATTATTTTTAATCCATCAAAATGTTCAAGTTTTTCTATTTCAAGAAGCGAATATTGAATGTTTTCATTATAAGCTAGAGCTTTATTTGCAGGTATTGTCCAAGGTGTCGTTGTCCAAATAACAACACTAGCATCTTCAAGAAATTTTTTCTGGGTATCCTTTATTTTAAAAGGAACATAAATTGTATTAGACGTATGATCTAAATATTCAACTTCTGCATCAGCTAAAGCAGTTTTCTCAACTGTCGACCATAATACAGGTTTGTAACCTTGGTATAAACTTCCGTTCATTAAAAATTTACCTAGTTCTCGAACTATTTGAGCCTCAGCTTCATTGCTCATTGTAGAATAGTAATTTTTGAAATCACCAATTACACCTAATCTTTTGAATTCTTTGATATGAACATTAATCCAATTTTTAGCGAATTCCCTACATTCTTGTCTAAAATCTTTTATTGGAACATCGTCTTTGTTTTTTTTCTTTTTCTTGTATTGCTCCTCAATTTTCCATTCTATTGGTAATCCGTGACAATCCCAACCAGGAACATATACGGAGTCTTTACCATCCATTTGATGACATCTTGTAATAATATCTTTTAATATTTTGTTTAATGCAGTTCCCATATGAATATGCCCATTAGCATAGGGTGGACCGTCATGAAGGATAAATTTTTCTTTTCCTTTTGATTGATTTCTAAGTTTTTCAAAAATTTTATTTTTTTCCCACTTTTCTAAAATCTTTGGTTCTTTTTCCGGAAGGCCCGCCTTCATCGAAAAAGAAGTTTTTGGTAATTGTAAACTATCTTTAGACATATCTTTTAACCTGATTTACATCAATTTTAATTTGTTTCTTTAAGTGCTCAAGATTTTTAAATTTTTTTTCTGGCCTTATAAATTTTTCAAAATACACTTCAATTCCTTTATTATATAAATTTTGGTTAAATCCAAATATATTTGTTTCCAATAATAAATTTTGTCCATTAAAAGTAGGTCTGTAACCAATATTTGCAATCCCTTTTCTCACAATCTTGTTGATCTTGACTTTTACTCCGTAAACACCAAGTTTTGGAATAACATAATTTTTTATATTTATATTGCAGGTCGGAAAGCCAATCTTTCTTCCTCTTTTTTTTCCTTTTATGACTTTTCCTTGTATGCACCAATTTCGATTTAATAATTTACTAATTTCACCAATTTTACCTTGCGAAATTTTTTTTCGTATTATTGTAGAGGAGATTGTTTTGAAGTTCTTTTTTAATGGATTTGTTATTACAGTTTTATAATTAAAGAAGTTTTCATATTTTTTTAATGTATTTATACTTCCTTGCCTTTTGTGACCAAATTTAAAATTATTACTAACGAATAAAAATTTGCATTTTGCTTTTTTAAATATAATTTTTTCTATAAATTCTTTTGCTAAAACTTTTGAAAAGTTCTTATTAAAGTTAATCAGTATTAAAAAATCTAATTTCATTTTTTTTAGTTGTTTTTTCTTTTGTTCTAAAGAATTAATACGATGATTTTTTATTTTTTTATTAAAAAACATTAATGGCATTGGCTCAAAAGAAATTATTCCACAAGGTAAATTATTTTTCTTTGCTTTTTCTTTTGCTTGTTTAATAACTTTTTGATGACCAAGATGTAAACCATCAAAATTTCCAATAGCAATAACACTATTACGGTGTTTCTCGCGAATTTGTAAATTATTATAAATTTTCATTTCACCACTTTAACTCTTTTTGAAAAAAATTTGGTTCTACTTTGTATCTTTTAAATAATCTTAAAAGTTCATCTTCACTATGAAATTCGTTTTTATGAACTCCATCATAGATAAACAAGCTGTCCAAATTAAGATTATTTGCGCCTTTGATATCAGTTCTTAAATTATCACCTATTGCCAAAACTTTTTCATCTTTATCGTAGCACATTTCGTAGATTTCTTTGTATGGTTTTCCGTAATAAATTACTTTGCCTCCGAGAGACTCGAATATTTTGGCTACCGAACCTGCGCATAACTCTTCTATGTTTCCTCTATGAACAATTAAATCAGGATTAGTGCATATAAGTTTTTTATCAGTGTAATCTTTAAGTAAATCTTTATAATAATTTAAATTTTCTTCATATTCATCAAATAATCCTGTGCAAAGAATAAAATCGCAATTTTTAATAGAAGTTTTATTTTTTTGTTTTTTTTCAAATATCGAATTATCTCTGGAAGGCCCAAGATGGTAAAATTTAGTTCCAAACTTATTTTGGTTAATTGAATGCATTGCTGCTTCTCCTGATGTGACTACTTTGGATAAGTATTTTTCGTCCATGTTCATTTTTCTTAAAAAATCAATTACATTAGAACTTGGCCTAGGAGCATTAGACAAAAATACAATTTTTTTTTTATTTTTACTAAGATTTTCTATTACTTCCATCGCTTTAGAGTTTAAAGATACTCCATTATGCATCACTCCCCACAGGTCAATTACGTAAGTATCGTATGATTGAAATATCTCAGATAAATGGTTTAATTTTTTCAATTTTTACTATCTCTCTTTAATTTGTAACCTAAAATACAGCAATTTAGCCATTTTTTTAATGATTTTCTCTCTTGAAATCTTATTAAAACTCACCATATCAGCCCTACATAAAAATTACAGGAGATTATATATGAAATTTAGACCTTTACACGATCGTGTACTTATTAAGGTATTAGACAGTGAAGAGAAAACTGCAGGTGGAATCATCATTCCAGATACTGCAAAAGAAAAACCGCAAGAAGGTGAAGTTGTTGCGGTTGGACCAGGAGCAAAAAATGAAAATGGCAAACTTTCGAGTATGGATGTAAAAATAGGAGACATTGTACTATTTGGAAAATGGTCAGGAACAGAAGTCAAAATAGACGGAAAAGAATACAGCATTATGAAAGAGTCCGACATAATGGGAGTTTCAAAAAGTAAAAAATAACCTTTAGAGGAGAAAAAATGGCGAAAATAATTAAATTTGATACAGAAGCTAGATCAAAAATGCTTACTGGAGTTAATACACTAGCTAATGCAGTAAAAGTTACACTAGGTCCAAAAGGTAGAAACGTAGTAATGGACAAGTCTTATGGAGCTCCTAGAACTACAAAAGATGGTGTTTCAGTTGCAAAAGAAATCGAACTAGAAGATAAATTTGAAAACATGGGTGCACAAATGGTTAAAGAAGTTGCTAGTAAAACAAATGATAATGCTGGTGATGGAACAACTACAGCTACTATACTTACTCAAGCAATTGTTAATGAGGGTTTAAAATATGTTACGGCTGGTATGAATCCCATGGATATAAAACGAGGAATAGATAAAGCTGTAGAGAATGTTATCGAAAAATTAAAAACTTCTTCCAAGAAAGTAAAAGCAAATGAAGAAGTAGCTCAAGTAGGAACAATTTCAGCTAATGGGGAAAAATCTATAGGTGATATGATTTCTAAAGCAATGCAAAAGGTTGGTAATGAAGGAGTAATTACGGTTGAAGAAGCGAAGGGAGTTGAAACTGAGTTAGACGTTGTTGAAGGAATGCAATTTGATAGAGGCTACTTATCCCCTTACTTTGTAACAAATGCAGAAAAAATGACGACTGAGCTTGAAAACCCATTAGTTCTTTTGGTAGAAAAAAAACTTACTAATTTGCAACCAATGGTCCCACTTTTAGAATCTGTTGTTCAAGCTAATAGACCGTTAATGATAATCTCTGAAGATGTTGAAGGTGAAGCATTGGCAACATTGGTGGTTAATAAATTAAGAGGAGGATTAAAAGTAGTTGCTGTAAAAGCTCCAGGATTTGGTGACAGAAGAAAAGCAATGTTAGAAGATATTGCAATTTTAACTGGTGGACAGGTTATTTCTGAAGATCTAGGAACTAAACTAGAAAATGTTAAAATCGGAGATTTAGGTTCTTGTAAAAAGGTAAAAATAGATAAAGAAAACAGTACATTAGTAGCTGGAGATGGAAAAAAATCTGATATTGAAGCGAGATGTAATCAAATTAGATCAGAAATAAGTGAGACAACATCTGATTATGATAAAGAAAAGCTTCAAGAGAGATTGGCTAAACTTGCTGGTGGTGTTGCTGTTATAAAAGTTGGTGGAGCGACTGAAGTTGAAGTTAAAGAAAGAAAAGACAGAGTTGAAGATGCTCTTAATGCTACACGTGCTGCTGTTGAAGAAGGAGTAGTGATTGGTGGCGGATGCGCTTTACTTTATGCTGCACAAGATTTAGATGGAGTAAAAGTAAAAGGAGACGATCAAAAAGCTGGTGTAGAAATTGTTAAGAAAGCTCTACAATCTCCAATAAGACAAATAACTGCTAACGCCGGGGTAGATGGATCTGTGGTAGTAGGAAAGCTTTTAGAAAGTAAAAAATCATCTCAAGGTTACGATGCACAGAATGAAGAATATGTAGATATGTTCTCTAAGGGCATTATCGATCCAACAAAAGTTGTAAGATCTGCATTACAAGACGCGGCTTCAATTGCTGGATTATTAATTACAACAGAAGCTATGATAGCGGATAAACCTGAGGAAAAAGATGCAAGTCCAGCAATGCCTCCAATGGGCGGTGGCATGGGTGGAATGGGCGGCATGGGTGGAATGGGAATGTAATTTCATTTGCCTAATGAATTCAAAAAAGGCTGCAATTTTGCAGCCTTTTTTTTTGCAAAAAACAAACAAGCCGTTGAATTTAAAATCAATCCATCTTTTAAAATTCTAAGATTATTATCAGCTAAAGTTTTACCTGTAGACGTAATATCTGTAATAATTTCAGAAGAACCAATAAACGGATAAGTCTCTGTAGCTCCAAGACTTGGTATTAATTTATATTGTGTAACTCCTTTTGAAATTAAAAAATCATTAGTCAAATTTGGGTACTTTGTAGCTACTCTTAGCCTATTATTTCTTTTAGATCTTAAATCAAACGATACTTCTTCGACATCAGCGACTGTCTGAACATCTATCCAATCATCCGGTACCGCAACAACTAAGTTTGCATTACCGAATTTAAGTTTACGATTGATTCCAATCTTATTACGTAAATTTTTATTTGACTCATTTAGAAGATCTAAACCAGATATACCTATATCTAGAGTTCCATCTCCTAATCTCTGTATAATCTCTTTGGCATGAAGAAATATGATCTTAAGATTAGATTTATTTTGTATAGTCCCGAAATAATTTCTCTCTTTTTCATTTTGTAAAATTTTTAAACCAATATTATTAAAAAAAGATATGGCTTTATCTTTTAATCGACCTTTACTCGGTAAGCCTATGGTAATTAAATTTTTCATATATTTTTTAAATTAATTGCTGCGCCTACTGCAGGAATATTTTTTTTTGCTCCTAAACTTTTAAGTAAATTGTCATAACGTCCACCTCTAGCAATTTCCTTATTTCCCGAAAATACCTCAAATACTATTCCAGTATAGTATTCGACATCTCTTCCAAAATTAGTGATAAAATTTACATCATGTTTTAATTTCTTCAAGTTTTGAATTGATTTAAAATCTTTAAATATATTTTTTTTAAGTTTATTTGTTTTCGCAAAGTCTAGTAAATTTTCATCAAGGTTTGAAAGTTTGCAGTTTATTTTTAAGAAAGATTTGATAATTTTTACAATTTGTTTTCCATCGTTAAAAGATCTTGGGTCTTTTATCTTTTTGTCAAATCTTTTTAAAATTTCTGAAATTGACCTTCCTGCTATAACTTTATCTTGACTCAATTTTTTCATTTCATAGAACCTTTTTTTATCTGTGTCAAAAGCAATTGTGTCAATATCTGTATTTTTTTCTAATCGTTTTAAAAGTTCTTCAAAGTAGCTGGGCCTCCAAAAGTGTCTAATTAATCTTAGCTTCCACCTCTCAGGCATATCAAGTGCGTAAATTAAACTTTTAAATAAACTGATGTCTCCAACTTTAATTTTAATTTTCTTACTTTTTATTTTATTTGCAGAGCTCAAAATTGTATTAATAACTTTAAAATCATCTTGAATTTTATTTTTTGAGCCTAATATTTCTATTCCTAATTGATCATTAATAAAGTTAGAGCCCTTATTGCTAGATCGTCTATAGGCTTGTCCAGAATAATATATCTTTGAAGATGATTTTTTTTCTAAAAAACTTATACATGAGGCTACTGTTAAATCTGGTCTTAAGCACATAGCTTTTCCATCTTCTCTTTCAAAGGAAAGCATAGATTTCCTGAATGTTTCCCCTGATCTCTGAATAATATGCTCTGCGTCTAAAAGAACTTCAGGTTCTGACAAAACAAAACCATTGCTTTTAAAAGTTTTAATTATAACCTCAGATAATTTCTTTGATTTCATTTATTAGCTCTTTTATTTCAATTGTTTTTTCTTTTCCTGAACTAAGATTTCTTAAAATTGGTTTGCCTGATTTAAGTTCGTTTTCACCATATAAAATAACTGCTGGTGACTTAATTTTATTAGCATACTCCATTTGTTTTTTTAATTTATTTTCTCCAGGATAAATTTCAGTGCTAATATCAGCATCTCTTAATAATTTTTGTAAATCAATGTACTCTTTAAGTAAATTTTTGTTTAAAACACAAATCATAACAGGTTTAGATTGTTTTATTTTGAATTCTTTTTTTTGCATTAATGCATAAACTAATCGATCTAAACCAATTGATATGCCAGTTGCAGGAGCATCATAATTTCCGAAACTACTTACTAAATTATCATATCTCCCTCCTCCTCCAATAGAGCCAAATTGAATTACTTGACCTTTATTATTTTTAACATCAAATTTTAAATTCACTTCAAAAATTATTCCCGTATAATACTCAAGTCCTCTAATAACTGATGGGTCGAATTCATAATTACGAAACTTGTAATTTTCAAAAATTTTAAATGTCTCAATTAAGTCTTCTGTATCTGGTGATTTTTTTTTCAATTCCTTTTCTATAATCTCTATATTATTTTGAGTTAAATTTGCTCCTTTTGTAAAGTCTCCAGATTTATCTTTCCTACCTTCGCCCAATAATTTTTTAACCTCATCCCATCCAAGTCTATAAATCTTATCTAAAGCTCTTAGGGTAATCAGTTTTTGTTGATTATCTTTTAACCTTATTTTTTGAAACAATTGTTCCGTAATTTTTCTTGATGAAATCTTTATTACGTAATCTGACTTATTAAGACCAATTTTTTCAAGTATCTCCGAAATCATTACACATAATTCAGCATCTGCTTGCAAACTTTTTGTACCAACGTAATCAGCGTCAAACTGTAAAAATTCTCTAAATCTTCCAGGGCCTGGTTTCTCATTTCTCCATACTTTTCCAAGTTGATATCTTTTAAATGGTTTAGGAATTTCTAAATAATTCTTTGCTACATATCTAGCTAATGGAGCAGTTAAATCATATCTTAAAGACAGCCATTTGTTTTCATCTTTAAACGAAAAAACACCTTCGTCAGGTCTATCTTTGTCAGGCAAAAATTTTCCAATACTTTCTGAATACTCAAAACTTGGTGTTTCGAGATATTGAAAACCATACCTGATCATAACTTCTTTAATGTTAAAAATTATAAAATCACGTACGAGTAATTCTTTTTCTTGCCTATCTACAAACCCTAAAGGAAGATCTTTTGAGGGTTTGTTCTTTTTTTCTCTTGTCATTTTTTGGTACAGCAGGGTGGATTCGAACCACCGACCCCTAGTTCCACAAACTAGTGCTCTAACCAACTGAGCTACTGCTGCGTCCTTTCTATATTTATATTAATTTTAGTTAAATTTATATGTTTTTGATTAATAGCTAAGCAATAGCCTAGCGTGCATTCTGTGAGAATGAGAGTTACAAACAAGTATGTTTTTTTCAATAATCATTTGAACGTATTTAATAAATAATTATGTCTTTTTCAAGGTAGTTTTAACGGGACAAAAACTTACTTAAGCTTAGTGTCCCGCTAAAATGTGATTTTGGAAATAAGATTTAAGATGTTTTCTGCAATTTTACTGCGGAAGGACCTTTTTCTCCGTTCTCCACTTCAAAAGTT
>MDTA01044227.1_pt1 | contig 11180 bp, 8 predicted proteins | sample 811151 | NCBI WGS metagenome assembly MDTA01 (sample SAMN05326648, study PRJNA326480) | marine metagenome | isolation source: seawater | place: Indian Ocean: South | collected 2010 | reverse complement strand
GCTGGCTGGGTTCACCGGTGTTTCGTCGACCGAAGACCGCAAACGGAAGCGCTACAGGAGCACCAGTCAGTCGGGAACACAAAATGCATTCCCACACACCTACACTATGCCTCGAAATATAGCCCGTCAAGGAAACTTGGACGAAAATAAGACAAAAGAAGCGTTCAAATCTCATCTTTTTCGACCCGAACTGCCCGTAGTTGCGGCTCGTCGGCACGGGCCCAACGCCATAAGGCAGCCTCATTTACCGGGAACATAAGAAATAAGTGCTCAATTGCCGCTAAAAGCATCAAACTCCCAACCAAATAAAGCGATAGTTGTTGGGTGAGATCCGAAACAGTCGCCGCGCTTTTAAAAATCAGGTAGGTCACAAAAAAACCGATTGCGGTCGAGATAGGCAAAAAAGCGCTCAAGCGGTCGGTTCTCAAATAGGAAACAAGGTAATTCAAGTGATCCGGCAACCAGCGTTCGTTGAACGCCCGAACACCAAAAAATAAGTTGAGCTTGGCACTCCACCGCATCAAACAGAGGACAGTGACCGTGTAAAAAGCAGTGGGATTGGGTTCCGTCACACTAATCAGAGCAAGACATGCAACGGCGCCTACGACACAAGCCTCGTGATAAATAGTGGTGGAGACAGCACCCTTGAAGCGATCCCAGACTTTGAGCTGTGGGGGGCACGGCTGGTGGTTGGGTCCGTTTACGTATCCAAGCAAATAGCTGATTTCTAACCAACACCAAATGATCAACCCTAAAATGAATCCGATGGCGGCTGCCATTGGGGTGTTTAAACTTGCGTTAAAGGGCACCAGAAGTAATGCAGCGAGTGCCAGTACCGAGACCAACATAAATCCGGCGCGAGCACGTTGCCCCGACTGGTGAGCCAACAAGAGGGCAAGTCCTGTAAGTAGCCACCATGAGGACACAGCAGTGGCTAAGGCAGGCCAAAACATGACTTAGTTTCTATCCGCCACGACAAGCGACGATTCGCGAGCCTTATCAAAGATCGATCGAAACTCACGGTAATTATCGGGACCGAATGCCTCAATCGCTATCCAGTAACCGGTGAGTTCGTCCACCAAAATCAGACCACCTTGTGACGTTAATTCGAGAACGAATTCGGGCTTGTCGATGATGGAACGAGCAGAGCGTTCGCGGACAAGAGTGCGCATGACGCCTCGGAAGAAACTACCCTCCCCCGCACCGTAGTGAACAATGGGATCAGCGCCACTCGACGGAAGAATCATCACACCACCGGCGTCACCATCAACGACTTTCAAGGTAACGCTAGCAACGATCTGCACATCAGGCTTTTGCGGCGGGCCTTGGTAGCCCTGGTCATTTACGGCAATGAGTGACCAAGCCAGTGCCAGTAGCGCTAGCAATAAAAAGATAGGGTGCCGAAGCACCCCGAATAACAATCCGGGCCAACCCACATTATCCCCCCAGCTAGTTGTGAACTAGCGTCAGTTAAACCGCAGCGATCTCTGTCGCTTCAAGCTCTTCGTTCGACGTTTCGCGTATTTCCTCAATGACATTAACCAGCAGACGTGCAACCGAATCAGGATCCTGAATACCCCTGAGTAATGGTTGTACTCGTCGGAAATTAAAAGGTCGAACGTGTGGCCAAAGCATGAGCCAGTAAACTTTCGTACCCTCCAACGGCAGGAACGTAATGTCTCCCGTACCGTCCCGGAGGCGGCGCAATCCCGCCGACTCCACCTTAGTTAATGGCAGGTTCACTATCATCGGCAACGCCACACCCGAACGGATAACCAAACGCCGGTTGGTGATGGTGTAAATCGTGCTCTCAGCGTAAAGCTTCGCCATGAAAGCCAAAATACCAATGACCGTTATTGCCAAGCCACCTTGCCATGCCAGTGTGCCGGTCAATACCGATACCGGTGCACCATCCATGATGCGATAGATAGCGTGGCCAGCAATCAACAACACAAAATAGAGTGACGCCGTGTAGACCTGAAATACGCGCTTAGCCAGCGACTCCCAACTAGGGGATGCCTGCCAGAGGACGTGTTCCCCCTCCGGCAGATCCCCTGGGAGCCCAGCAATGGGCTCGTACCCGTACTCGTTCACAGCCAGGGGCCTTGGCGACCTGGCATTGCGTACATAGTGCCGCCACCGTAGAACGCTACGATTTTGTCCTCTTCCTGCAACGTCACCTGATCTGGGTTAGCCAAACCGGGCACTTGCTTGAACTGATCACCGCGGATCGATTTAACGTGAACGGAGCCATCGGCCTTTACACGAGCAAGCGTCATAGGAAGCAACACACGTCGGTCTCCGACATCGAGCTCTGCATAACGGAAGTGTGGCTCAGCACGATCGACCCATAAATCAACAACTGTCGCACCTCGCTCACCATCACAGCCGTAGACTGCTTTACCGCGAGGATCGGGATCATTTTTATGAACTTTATGATCACTATCGACGCGTAGCGGTACGATTCGAGGCGCACCATCAATCGTCAGATCAGGACGCTCGGGGCGGATTGAGTATGCCGCTGGACCCACACCATCAACCATGGGGTCGCCGGTGGGCTCAAGGGGCGCTCCGGGATGAGCATGTGTGGGCTCAGCCTTAAGCTCATATTGATCAGGCATTGGTCCGGGAACCGTGCGCTCGCCCTGACCATGTGCCAGTTTGTAGGTTTTTGGATCCGGAAGGCCGCCTACACCGGTGCTGTAGGTATCAACCGGTCCGTCGTGACGAAGCGGAAAACCTTCGCGCTTACCTTCTTTGTGAAGATAGAGCACGAGGTAAACGAATGCACCGCAAAATACGGTGAACATGATCGCTGCAAAGTCTAAGTAAATTTCTCCAGTACCCATGGTGTGTCCTCCTGGTAGTGGTTTCTAGCTTGGGAAATCAGCAAGTTTCATTGTGAGTGGTTGGTCCTTGTTATTGCCTAGCCGCCGCACCAATGGTCCCAGTGCAACGAGCGAGGCGAATAAGATAATTATTTCGAGGTGATAAACCGCGCCATAAGGTGTCGCGGGGCCTGACAATTGCTGGCTGATCATGCCGCCCTGTATCAGCGCTTCCGTCATGTCCCGTAGCGCACCACCTAGGAACACGGCGCAGCCGACGGCTGTTGCCTGAACGGCACCCCAGGTCCCAATCACGAGACCCGCAGTAGCGGTGCCTGCCAATAACATGGCAGCCGTTAACGTACCGACAGCAAACAAGCCATTGCCAATACCGATTAATAACGTGCCAGCCGCAAACAAGGTCAGGGAATCAAAGGCACCGGCCATAATGACAGCAGCAAAGGCGAAAACGCCGACTACGGCACCATACGCAGCCAACCGTATGGGTTCACCCCCGCGACCGAGATAGCGCGCCGACAGCGCCATTGCGATCAACATACCACCCGCGAATATGGCGGTGAGCCGCGTGGTCTGACTGACGGACATCGCTAGCACTTCAGCACCATAAGGCTCCAGTAGAATTTCCTGCATGCTGAAGCCTAGTGTCCCTAAAGCTACCGCAATTAACAGTCGGTGCGCACCGGGGTTTTTGGATAGCGCCCTCCAAGACTGCCCAAAGCTGGGTCGCGACAGCTCAAAGCTCGTAAGATCAGGCCTTCTAGGCTCCATTTGCCACATGGCCACGATATTCAGACCAGCGACGACCAATGCTGACCCCTGAATGACCTGAATGAGCCTGAAATAGCTGAAAGGCTCGAGCAACAACGAGAATCCGAGAGCACCAATCACCATGCCCACTAACAACATCAGATAGAGCATTGTCACAACCTGATGACGCGTCTTTTCGGACGCCAAATCAGTGGCTAAAGCAAGCCCAGCGGTCTGTGTCGTGTGCATGCCCGCACCCACCAGCAATAAAGCACCTAGTGACATGGCAAAGCCCATCCACGAGGCACTGGCATCGGCGGATGTCATAAGGATGAGTACAAATGGCATTAATGCGAGCCCACCGAACTGCCCCATGGTTCCCATCCACAAATACGGGAGTCGCCGGTAGCCCAAAAAGGACTGATGTGTATCTGAGCGATAACCAATAAGCACCCTAGCTGGCGCGAGTAATAGTGGCAGTGCCAACATCGCCGACACCAGCCATGCGGCCCGGCCGAGCTCGACCACCATAATGCGGTTAAGCGTGCCGTTCAGCAGCACAAAACAAATGCCAACCGATACCTGGAAGAGAGACAGCCGCGCGAGACGTGACAAGGTGAGATCACCCTGAACAACGTTCAGCCATGGCAGATATCGCTCGTTAATTCGAGCGGTTAACGCCATGAATTGCTCGCGCGAAATCAGCATTCCCTGACTAACTCCATTGCTTGAGACGTGTAAAAGCCGGTTGAAACTCGGTGCTCTCTACCAACCGTCCAATCAGTCAACTCAGACGATTGATCGAGCGACCTCAAAAGAACAGCGGGAGCAATTGGCTCGATGGCAGGGGCACGATCGCTGCGAGGGAAAAACTTTCCGACAGCGTGCATCGCCGCGAGCGGCAAGGTCTTGGGTGCGAAAGTGAATACCATCGACTCATCAACACTGTCCGCCAGTGTCTCAAGCGTCCGAAGCCCATCCTGAGCTGCGTAGTGAATGATGGAGTCCATCGCCAGCACATGATCGAAACGCTCGCCTTCTAATTGCCGCATATCACCGACAATGAATTGAATGCGGTGGTACTCGTCCATCGTCGAATAACGCTCATTTGCGAGCTCAATCAGGGACTGCGACAAATCGACGGCGATCACCTCCGCACCACGCTTGGCAAGCTCGATAGAGATAACGCCGGTGCCACAGCCCGCATCCAACACCTGCCTACCGGACAAGTCCTCAGGCAACCAACTTAGCAAGGTATTTCGCATTTCCTCGCGACCTGCGCGCACCGTTTCACGAATGCCACTCACAGGCTCGTCTGAGGTCAGTCGCGCCCAGACGTCCGCGGCCGTGCGATCGAAGTAATGCTCGATCTGCTCGCGACGCTGTTGATAGTTCACATGCGCCATCAATCAAACCCCAGGAAATCAAACAGATCGCGATCTTTCATTGGCTTAACATCGAGCGGCTCTGCGCCATTCCATAAGCCCTCAGCAAGCTGCAAATATTCGTCTTGTACCGCCTTGAGCTCGGGTGAGTCAGGCAGCTCGAATAAGGTCGATTTTTTCAGGCGACTGCGCCGGATAACATCGAGATCTGGGAAGTGAGCCACGCGCTTCAGGCCCACTGCCTCATTGAAACGATCAATCTCGTCGGTAGCTGCACTACGGTTGGCAATCACGCCACCCAGACGGACTCCGTAGTTTTTGGATTTCGCCTCTATCGCAGCTGCGATCCGGTTCATCGCAAAAATTGAGTCAAAATCGTTGGCTGTGACCACGAGTGCCCGTTCCGCGTGCTGTAGCGGTGAAGCAAAGCCACCACACACGACGTCACCCAAGACATCAAAAATAACGACGTCAGCATCGTCGAGTAAATGGTGTTGTTTTAGTAGCTTGACGGTCTGACCAACGACGTAGCCACCGCAGCCTGTTCCGGCGGGTGGCCCCCCCGCTTCGACGCACATGACACCGTTGTAACCGATGTGCACGTAGTCCTCAGTGCGCAGCTCCTCCGCGTGAAACTCAACAGACTCCAACACATCGATAACCGTAGGCATTAACGCCTTAGTCAACGTGAAAGTAGAGTCATGCTTTGGGTCACAGCCGATTTGAATAACGCGTTTTCCCAGCTTGGAAAACGCGACCGACAGGTTGGATGACGTGGTGCTCTTACCGATACCACCTTTTCCATAAACAGCGAACACTTTGGCTTTTGCAACATCAATGTGTTCATCTAAATGCACCTGAACACTGCCCTCGCCATCACCGTTTCCGACATCCTTCACTGGGATAAATTGGTTTGGTGAATTCATGCGGCTACCTCCCCCGATATGCCTTCTAGGAGATCTTCAAGGTCTTCACCCGCGCGCCTAAGTGCCTCGAGTTGTTCCTCGTCAGCTCCCCAGTAGTCTCTCTCTTGTGCCTCAATGAGCCGATTAGCGACGCGAGATGCCGCAACGGGATTGAGCTCAGCCAACCGCCGCCGCATGTCTTCATCAAGAATGAATGTTTCTGACACTTGCTTATAAACCCACGGCGCCACACCGCCAGCGGTTGCTGACCAGCCCATGGTGTTGGTGAGGTGCGCCTCAATTTGTCGGACACCCTCATATCCATGGTCGAGCATCGACTCGTACCACTTCGGATTCAAAAGACGCGTGCGCGTCTCCAATGCAACTTGCTCATCGAGCGTGCGGACTTTACCGTCACCACTGCCCGTGTGATCAGCGATATACACGGGGACGCTATTGCCCTTCGCCCGTTGAACAGCGCTGCTGATACCGCCCAGCGTGTCGAAATAGTGATCGACCGTTGTGATGCCAAGCTCGACGGAATCGAGATTTTGATAAGCAAGATCGACGTTTCCTAATACGTCATTTAAAAGGTCCGTCTGCTGTGACACCGCACCATTTCTTCCGTAGGCGAACCCTTTACGGTTGGTGTACGTGTCAGCGAACTCGGACTCATCATCCCAGCGACCCGAGTCAACTAGCATGTTGACGTTAGAACCGTAGGCTCCCTCTGAGTTGCTAAATACGCGTAAGGCCGCCGTATCCAAGTCGCAGTTATGCTTTGCCTGATACTCCAAGGCGCTTCGCCTGATGGGGTTGAGCTCCAGTGGCTCATCAGCCGCGGCGGCCAAATACGCCGCCTCGGCCAACAAGCGCGTTTGCATTGGCAGTAGATCACGGAAAATGCCCGATAAGGTCACGATTACGTCAACGCGAGACCTACCCAGCTCATTGACAGGGATAAGCTCTGCACCTGACAACCGGCCATAACTATCAAACCGTGGCCGCGCACCCATGAGCGCCAGCGCTTGCCCAATAGCGACACCTTCACTCTTTAAGTTATCCGTTCCCCACAACACGAGGGCAACGGACGTTGGCAGGTTTCCGCTGTCGTTAAGATGTCGATCGAGAAGCTGTTTGGCTTGTCGCTCGCCCTCGATCAAAGCAAACGCACTCGGCAATCTGAAGGGATCAAACCCATGAATGTTGCGACCCGTTGGAAGACTCTCTGGGTTGCGAATCAGATCACCACCCGACACAGGAGGAATGAACTTCGCATCTAATGCATCGATCAGGGCCGGCAGTTCAAACTCCTCGACCAAATGACTGAACGCCTCAACCAAGCGATCGGCGAGTGACTCGATATCGTCAGCTACAACGCGATGCTCCGCGAGCAGCCCATTCAATGCACCACGATCTCCAGATGCGAGAACACTATCTAATCGATTCTGGTCAATCTCATCCGCACCACCCGCCTGCGCGATAGCCGCCACCGTCTCAGCGCGCTCAGCCGATGTCATGGGAGAGCCAATCACATGCATACCAAAAGGAATAAGCGACGTTTCAATCTCATCGAGCTGTAGGCGAAGATCACTTACCCAGACCTCAGCGTTCGCTTCATCATCGGGCGCGGTGCTAGTCGATAGCTCACAGATCTCGGCGTGAGCGGCGATGGCATCTAACAATTGGCGCAACTGCGCTTCATTGGTCTCAGGATCTCTGGTCCGCCATCGATCGATCATAGAGCGCAACTCGGCAAACTCTTTGTGCAGATCTGCGCGAGTCACAGGCGGCGTGAGATAGCTTATTAATGTGGCGGCTGAGCGTCGTTTTGCGATCAAGCCCTCTGATGGATTGTTCGCCGCATAGAGATAAAAATTGGGCAGATCGGCGATCAGTCGATCGGGCCAGCATTGACTCGAGAGACCGACCTGCTTGCCGGGCATGAACTCGAGCGCCCCATGGGTGCCAAAGTGTAGCACGGCATCTGCAGCATAATCCTCGCGAAGCCACCGGTAATAAGCGGAGAAAACATGAGTCGGTGCGAGCCCTCCTTCGAACAGAAGTCGCATGGGATCACCTTCGTAGCCCATCGCAGGTTGCACACCGATAAAGACATTTCCGAACGATTTACCAAGAACAAACAGCTGGCGCCCATCAGTCCAGTGCTTACCCGGCGCAGGCCCCCACTGAGCTTCGATTTCCTCGAGATAAGGCTCGCGAGTGACGTGATCATCGACTGATATCGTCGCATGGACATTGGCTTCGGCACCGTAGTGCTCGGCATTTCCGACCAGCAATGACTCTCGTAGTGCATCAACGCTCTCAGGCAGTTCAACCTGATAGCCTGCCTTATCAAGGGCTCGGAGCGTATTGAGTACTGACTCAAAAACGCTCAAATGTGCGGCCGTTCCCATGGCTCCACTGTTGGGGGGAAAATTAAAGAGCGTAATGCCGATTTTTCGATCTTCTCGCGCCGTTCGACGCAGCTTCACTAGCTTGTGAGCGCGATCAGCCAATCGGTCAATGCGCTCAACCTCGGGGCTCATATCAAAAGAGCGCTTTGGATCCTCTCGATCACGACCACTAAAGACCATGGGGCCCGTGGCACCATCGAGCTCAGGAATCGCAACCATAATTGTTGCTTCGACTGGCATGAGTCCCATGGGCGAATCACGCCACTGGTTTATGCTCTGGAACTCGAGGGCCTGAACGGCAAGGTAAGGCACATTTAACTCGGCCAACATGGCTTGTGCAGCGTCCGTATCGTTATAAGCCGGCCCGCCAACGAGCGAAAAACCCGTTAATGAGACCACTGCATCGACGACGGGCTGGTCGTCCTTCATAAAGAAACGCCTAACAGCAGGACGCGCATCCAATCCGGCGGCGAAGGCGGGTATCACCTTTAGGCCTCGCGCCTCCAACGCTTTGATGACCGCATCATAGTGACGGGTATTGCCCGCAAGTGCGTAGGAACGCATCAACAACAAGCCAACTGTCCCGGTGTGTTGATCCGGCGCCGATAGATCATCTGTTGAATCGACAATACGTTGGCGGCCCTCAATCTGGTAAACGCCTACATCTGGGTACTCGATCGGTGGCTCTTCACCTGCAATTTTCCGCAGTACCTCCCGTGGGCCAGCGGCATAGCGGTGTATCAGGAAGCTCACCATTCGAGTCAGGTTATCCTCGGATCCGGCTAGCCAGTATTGAAGGGTGAGAAAGTAGGCACGAACGTCCTGCGCCGTCCCGGGAATAAACCGAAGTATGCGTGGCAAACGCCGCAACATCGCAAGTTGCCGCTCTCCTGAGGCGGCGGGCTTACCATCTTTCGGCGTACCTCGGAGACGTTTCAGTAATGCGATGGGACCGGAAGGTTCACCGTCCATTGTGAACCGCCCCATGCGGGTGTACTGCATGACCTCCGGTGCCGACATGCAACACACCATTGCATCGCAGTCATCCCGGCGCGCTGCTAGGGCATCGGAAATGGCCTTTATGTGCGGTTCCATGAACAACATGGTGACAATAACAATGTCACCCTGAGCGATGGCGGCCCGACAATCGCTTAATGACTGGGGGTCTGCTTCCCACTCGGTTGCCGCAAAGCTTCTAAAGTCGATACCGGGTAAATCGTGAGTTAAACGTTTCTCAGCTCGAGCGATAGCACCATTGACATGGTTATCAAGCGTGACGAGGACAACTTTTATTGGCGTCTCTGCGTCAGTTGCTGAAGTGTGCTTTCGCGTCATAGAGCGTGTCTACTTCGATAGTGGTAAGTCCGTGCTCAACGGCAAATCTCTCTGTATTTCGACGAGCCTTTCCTCTGACAAAAAATGGAATCTTTTTTAGCTCCTTCTCGGCTTCAAACGCCCAGACAACGGCTCCATCATCGGCTTGATGACCGCTCGAGGTGTCTTGCGCTCGCGCGCCCTCGCCCTCACTTCCCAAATGGGAGGGCCCAACGCTGTCATTGAACTCAAAATCATCACGGAACATGTGCAAGAGATGTTCTTCGAGACCCATGATCAGAGGGTGAACCCAGGTATCGAACAGTACATTCGCGCCCTCGAACCCCATCTGTGGCGAGTATCGGGCCGGGTAATCCTGGACGTGGGCGGGGGTGGAAATGACAGCACAGGGAATTCCCAGGCGCTTAGCGATATGTCGCTCCATCTGGGTCCCCAAGACCATCTCGGGCTGCAACTCTTGGACTTTAGCTTCGACCTCAAGGTAATTATCGGTAATGAGTGCCTCTAACCCGTACTCTTTGGCTGCTGCACGAACATCACGGGCTCGCTCTCTGCTATAGGTCCCTAAACCGACAACCTCAAAGCCCATTTCATCGCGAGCAACCCGTGCGGCGGCAATCGCGTGGCTTCCGTCAGCAAATACGAATACACGCTTTCCGGTCAGATAGGTAGAGTCGATAGAACGTGAATACCAAGGCAGCCTAGATTCACCCACTGCGTCAACATTGATGTCTAAATCCAGTGTGGCAGCGACCTCGGCGATAAAATCTCGCGTAGCACCCCAGCCCATTGGAATTGAGCTAATCGTTGGCATTCCAAATGTGCGAGCAAGCCAACTACAGGTCAAATCGGACACCTCAGGGCAAAGATTGACGTTGGCATCGGCCTTGGGGATGGCCTGCAAGTCCTGTGGAGATGCGCCGAGTGGAGCAACTACATTGACGTCAACGCCCATTGAATTGAGCAAGCGCTCTATCTCGACCACGTCATCACGACATCTGAATCCAAGCTTAGTAGGCCCAAGAAGATTCACACTCGGTCGTGTATTGGCGTCTCGCGGCGGCCGCTCACTGCCGGGAGGCGGTGCTTGACGAGATAGCAATCCCCGCACCAATTGATAAAAAGTCTCCGCCGCACCCCAGTTCTCTTTTCGCGTATAGGCGGCCATCTCCAGGGGGATTACAGGTACGGGTAGATCGGCACCTAAAGCCAGAGCACCCGGCTGATCTTGAATAAGTTCAGCAGTGCATGAATCCGCCACCATTAATACCTGAGGCTTGAAGCGCTCGGCAGATTCACGCAGTGAATTCACAACCATCTCGGCTGTTGATGAACCTAGGTCACGCGCTTGAAACGTCGTGTAGGTCACCGGTGGCCGTCGGCCCTCACGCTCAATCATGGTGAACAGCAAATCTGCGTAGGTGTCACCCTGTGGTGAGTGCAGCATCAGGTGAACGTCGTGCATCGACGCAGCAACACGGATCGCACCCACGTGGGGAGGACCCTCATAGGTCCAAAGCGTCAGCTCCATGATCCAACCTC
>MDTA01068884.1_pt1 | contig 11182 bp, 8 predicted proteins | sample 811151 | NCBI WGS metagenome assembly MDTA01 (sample SAMN05326648, study PRJNA326480) | marine metagenome | isolation source: seawater | place: Indian Ocean: South | collected 2010 | reverse complement strand
GTTAGAGTTAACTATGGCATCATCATTGTTTAGCTCTTTTAGGCATATCTTACAAGTATCAATAGATCTTCTAAGGTAGGATGTCAATACCAAATCAAATTTAAATTGACTTTCTTTAAGCAATAGACCAGCTTCTCGGGCTTCAATTTGCCCTTTTTTTGTTAAATCTACATCGACCCATCCTGTGAATCTATTTTCAAGATTCCATTGGCTTTCACCGTGCCTAAGAAGCAAAATTTTATAATTCATCTTATTTAAATTAAATTTGAAATTTCTTAATACTATTGATTTATACTTTAAACATTTATAGATCTCCACCATGACTCATTGTCAATATACCATTTGACTGTATTTAAAATACCAGACTCGAAGGACTCTTTGGGCTCCCATCCAAGCTCTCGAGAAATTTTTGATGAATCAATTGCATATCTTAAATCATGACCGGGTCGATCGTCAACAAAAGTAATTAAATCTTTATATTTCCTATTATTTTTTCTTGGTCTCAATTCATCCATTATCGAGCAGATTTTTGAAACTATATCGATATTTTTTATCTCATTACTCCCACCAATACAGTAAGTCTCACCTATTTTACCTTTATTTAAAACTAAATTGATTGCATTACAATGATCATCAACATAAATCCAATCCCTTATATTTTCTCCATTACCATAAACTGGAATAGGCTTTTTCTTGACACAGTTTGATATTACTAATGGAATAAGTTTTTCTGGATACTGAAAGGGGCCATAATTATTGGAACAATTAGTAATTAGATATGGAATTTCATAGGTTTCACCCCATGCCCTAACTAAATGATCTGATGAAGCTTTTGATGCTGAATATGGCGAATTTGGTAAATATGGTGACAGTTCGTTGAAATACCCATCTTTTCCTAATGTGCCAAAAACTTCATCAGTGCTAATATGTAGAAATCTAAAATCCTTTTTATCCTTATAAATTAGTTTTGTTGCTTGTAGTAGGTTTGCAGTCCCAACAATATTTGTATTGATAAAACTCAAAGGCTCCTCAATTGATTTATCAACATGTGATTCTGCTGCAAAATGGACAATAGCATCAGCATCATATCCAATTAAAGCTTTATTAAGGTCGTTGTAGTTACAAATATCAACCTTTTTGAATGAGTAATTTGAATTTGATGAGATCGACGACAGGTTTTGAGGATTTCCAGCATAAGTTATTTTATCAATATTTAATATATTGTTTTTTCTTTTTGAAATTTGATCCAAAATATAATTTGAACCAATAAATCCACTTCCTCCTGTAACAATTATATTTTTCATTATTAAAATTTATTTAATCGAAATATCTAATACTATAAATAATTTTTGTTTGGGCAATATCTTTTATATTGCAATATTGTAAAAATTTTATTTATAAAATTATATAAAAATAAGATTTTTGTGTATATTGTATTAATATTTTGTGTATAAATCGAGGAATTTGATCTGAAAATAATACTTACTGGCGTTGCGGGCTTTATAGGATATCATGTTGCATCTAAATTGTTAAAAGATAATTATGAAGTTTTGGGTATAGATAATCTAAATGATTATTATAACCCTCAATTAAAAAAGGATAGATTAGCAATTCTCTCTGATCATGATAATTTTACCTTTAAAAAAATTAATATATCCGACAGAGACACAATTTTTAGAGCTTTTAAAGAGTTTAACCCCCAAAAAGTAATAAATTTAGCAGCTCAAGTAGGTGTTAGGTATAGTTTAGAAAATCCTGAAGCATACACAGAGACGAATATAAACGGATTTCTAAACATTCTAGAAGCTTGTCGTAAAAATAAAATTGAGGGTTTAGTTTATGCTTCAAGTTCATCTGTTTATGGAGAAATCAATGAAAGACCTTCAAATGTAAATGACAAAACGGATAGTCCAATTTCACTTTATGGAGCAACTAAAAAAGCTAATGAATTAATGGCTCACTCATATTCACATCTGTACGATATAAATACTACTGGATTAAGATTTTTTACAGTTTATGGGCCATGGTATAGGCCAGACATGGCGATAAATATATTTGCTGAAAAAATATTTAAGAAGCAAACTATAGAAGTATTTAATTACGGAAAAATGAAACGAGATTTCACTTACATTGATGATATTGTTCAGGGTACCTGCTCTGCTCTTGAAAATAATTATAACTGCGATGTTTTCAACTTGGGAAATAATACTAGCGTAGAGCTTATGAGGGTAATTAATGAAATAGAAAATGCTTTAAATATGAAAGCCTCAATTAACTTTCTACCTCTGCAGCTTGGAGATGTTGAAGAAACTTATGCTGATATTAATTATTCAACAAAAAAGCTTAACTATAAACCCTCTATCGACATAGAGGAAGGAATTAAAAAATTTATTTCTTGGTTTAAGGGTTACTATGATTCGTAAATATTTAAAATCTATTTTAGTACTGTGTATTTCACTTAATTTTTTAAAAAGCCAAACATTGCAAGATATCCAAAAGCTTAAATCAGAATATGATAAGCTAAAAGAGCAATCATCAACAAATATTATGAACGATGCAATAGATGATAATGATAAACAAAAACCAAGCTTAATAGACGTTTTTCCATACAAAGGGGAAATCTTAGAGGATTCTTTAATTCAAAAAACAAGGTATTTTGGTTATGATTTTTTCATCAAAAGAGATACTCTGGGTTTTTGGGAAAACCTACCCGTTCCATCAAGTTATACATTAGGCCCTGGGGATGAAATTATAATTTCGCTTTGGGGTGAAACCAGCCTTAGGCAATCATTTACCATTTCGCGCTCAGGAAAAATTTACGATGAAAAAGTTGGTGTCATAGGTCTAAGCGGAAAAAGTATAAGCGATGCAAAAATACATATACTTAATGAGTATGGGAGAATTTATTCTACTTTGAAAAATAATAAACCAACAACTTTCCTCGATATTTCACTTGGCAATCTTAAATCAATAAATGTTAATTTTTTTGGTAATGCAAATTTTCCGGGTTTATATGCCATTCACCCATTTTCAAATCTTATCACGGGATTAATTCAAATAGGGGGTATTGATACTACAGGGAGTCTCCGGACAATTAAAATTAAAAGAAACAACGAAATTATTAAAGATGTAGATCTGTATGATTATTTATTGAAGGGAAATTTATCAGGCAACATTCAATTAAAGGATCAGGACATCGTGTTAATTGATTTTAGAAAATCAACAATTGAAATTGATTCATCAGTTTACAGGCCAGGCTTTTACGAATCTCTACCAGGTGAGACAATATTTGAATTAATTAATTATGCAGGAGGTTTGAAGCCAGATGCCTCTAATAAAGTTAGTATAATGAGGATAACTCCTCGCGAAAAAAGGAATCAAGAGATTCCTAACAATTACAATGCGTATTATGAATATGAAAATACTAACAAAATAGCTGTTCAAGATGGAGACAAAATTATAATTAATAAAATGCTTGAAAACATCCAAGAGGTTGAAATGATAGGTCAGGTAAAAAGACCAGGGAAATATAGTTTTTACCAAGGTATGAGTTTGTTTGATTTAATTGAATTAGGTGGTGGTTTTGATGATTCAACTTTTTGGAAATCAGTTTACCATTCTCAAGCAGAAATTGTACGAAGAGAGCCAAACACAAGGTATGAAAAAGTAATTAAAGTAAATTTAAATAAAATAAATGATGTTGAGTATTTTAAAAATATAAAACTAAATAATCTTGACAGGTTTGTGGTTCATTCTAATCTCAATTTTTTTGAAAAGAAGAACATTGAAATTTATGGCGAAGTTAACATTCCTGGATCTTACCCTATTATCCTAAACAACGAATCTTTAAGAAGTATCATCGGTCGTGCTGGCGGGCTTACCCCTAAGGCACTTAAAAATGGAATCTCTATTTTTAGAGACAAAGATTATTTTTATTATGATGAAAAATTTTCAAATGAAGAAGATAAATCCAACAAAATAAGAGTTGCTTGGCAAAGTGATCAAATTAGTTTGATGCCAGGAGATAGTATAATTGTTCTTGAAAAGACCAGAACAATAAATGTAATAGGTGAGGTTTATAATCCAGGACTTATCGAATTTAAAGAAAATAAATCAGTTGAAAGATATATCAATGATGCTGGAGGAATTACAGAATTTGGAAATCGTAAAAGTATAATAATAATTTATGCAAACGGAGTTACGCTTCCAAAGCGCTGGTATTCTTCTCCTAAAATCTTAGATGGTTGCACTATAATTGTTAATAAAAAGGAGCCATCCGAGCCTTTTGATATTACACAATTCGCAACAAATTGGACACAAATAGCATCCTCTCTTATAACAGCTATTGTACTAACTCAACAAATATCTCAATCAAATTAATGAAGTTCACAGAATTTGAGTCTCTGATGGAATCGAGAGGAATGAAAACTCTCGCCGAGATCGCAAGAAATCTTGATGCAACGCCTCAGGCAGTCTCCAATTGGAAAGCTAGAAATCAGATTCCATATCATATAATTAATAAACTAAATGAACTTGCACCAAAAGATGAATCAGATCTTATAAAAAACGACTCAAAATTTTACGAAAACAAACCCCAAAAAAATTTTTACAGTACGCCAAACGTATACGATAGAGATTCAATATCTCTTTTTGATGTTATTCTTACACTGGCTGAGCAGATAAAGATTATAGTGTTTACTACTTTTATCTTTTTATTCACAACTTTTATATACGTTAAGTTCATTCAGAGTCCAAAATACCAAAGCTCGGCAACTGTTTTATTGCCTGAAAAAAAAATTAATAGCTTTGGAGGCTTAGCTGGTTTAGCCTCTCAGTTTGGGGTTAATGTGCCCATGGAGGCAACTGCAGATTTGTCAAGTCCTTCGTTGTATCCTGAGCTGCTAAAAAGTAGAACTTTTGCAAAAAAATTATTAAAAAAAGAATTTTACTTAAATAAATATTCTAAGAAACTCAGTTTATTAGCAATTTTAACTTATGGGGATGGTTCTCCGAAGATTGGCGAAGATACTTTGTTGCTAAAAGCCTCAGAAAAGCTCAACAAAGAGTATATAGAATTTTTACAAGACCCAAAATCTTCCTTTAGCACAATAAGGGTAACTGCAAACGAACCCGTTTTTGCAAAAGATTTAGCAGTTGCTATTTTAGATGAGCTTGAATCTTTAAACAGATATTTCAAAATAAAAAATGTAAATGAAAAGAATATTTTTATTGAAAATAGGATTGCTTCCGTAGAAGAAGACTTAAAAGAATCAGAGAAAGCTCTTAAAGACTTTAATGAGCGTAATCGACAAATCTCATCTCCATCTTTACAACTAGAGCTTAAGCGCCTAGAAAGAGATGTTGAAGTCCAAATAGGAGTTTATCTTACCCTTAAACAGCAACTTGAGCTTGCAAAAATTGAGGAGGTTCAAGAGTCTTCCGTGGTGCAAATTTTAGATCAACCCTCTATTCCTTTCAAACCTTCAAATAAAAATCTTATTCTGAGCTTAATAATAGCTTTAATTACTGGAGTAGTATGTGGCATTACCATTGGGTTTATAAGATCTTATTTGAACAGCAATGACTTGCAGGATAGAAAAAAATTTAGAAGAACAAAGCATTTCTTCTGGAAAAAACTAAACGACATAACTAAAGACAGGAGAATAATAGGTTCCATTAGCGGGTTATTGCTAATATGCTCACCTTTATTTTTTCTACATAAATCTGCCAATCCAACATACTTTGGATTTTATTCAAAAGAAGATCTTCTATTGAATTTGTTTTATTTAATCATTTTATCGATTTTTTTAATTCGGCTTAAAAATTTGTCTAAAATTAATATGTCAGGTCCCCAGGAATCCTACATTGATTAAAATCATCTATTAAAAGTCATGAAGAGTGTTGAAAATAAAATAATTGAAAAAAAAATCAAGGTAGGTATTGTTGGTCTAGGCTATGTTGGTTTGCCTTTAGCAATTAGGTTTGTTCAAGAAGGGTTTTCTGTAATTGGTTTTGATATAGATAAAGAAAAAGTCAAATTTTTAAATGATGGCAAGCCCTATATGAATCATATTAAAAAGAATGATTTTGCAAGCTTAACCAGCACCCTATTTAAGCCAACTAGCAATTTTAAATTTATTAAAGATGTTGATGTGATTATTATTTGTGTGCCAACTCCTTTGGGCCTACATAACGAACCAGATCTAAACTTTATTGAAGGAACTTTAGAAAGTATTAAGCCCTACATCAGAGTAAATCAAATTTTAATTTTAGGGAGCACGACGTACCCTGGAACTACTCAAGAAATTTTAATTCCTTACATAGATTCAATAAATGAAATAAGGCTAGCAACAAATGAAAGCAACAATAAGGATTTAAAACAAAACTCGGTCAAATTAAATATTGGAAAAAATTTTTTCATAGGTTATTCACCCGAACGTGAAGATCCCGGAAATTTAGAATTTTCAACTAAAACTATTCCAAGAGTGGTGAGTGGAGTTAGCAGTAACTGTCTTAAACTAACAAAGCTTCTTTACGACCAAATTGTCAATAAAACAGTGCCAGTATCTTCAACAAAAACAGCGGAGATGACCAAGATTTTAGAAAACATTTTTAGATCAGTAAATATTGGCTTGGTTAACGAATTAAAATTAGTAGTACAAAAAATGGATATTGACATTCATGAAGCTATTAATGCCGCCTCCACAAAACCTTTTGGTTATATGCCATATTATCCCGGACCAGGTTTAGGGGGTCATTGCATTCCAATTGACCCATTTTATCTAACATGGAAAGCGAAAGAAATTGGTGCAAATACTAGATTTATAGAGCTTGCAGGAGAGATAAATTCAGCGATGCCTCATTTTGTAGTTCAAAAGGTTAGCGAAGGATTAAACTTGTCTGGTAAAGCAGTAGCTGGAAGTAAAATTTTAATTTTAGGCTTAGCCTATAAAAGGAACGTTGATGACTGCAGGGAGTCACCATCTTTAAAAATCATAGATTTGCTGTTAAAAAGCGGAGGTAAGATATTTTATTCTGATCCTTTTATTCCAAAATTTCCAAAAATTAGACAATATAATTTTGATTTAAAAAATATTAAATTGACTCGAGAAAACATTAAATCTTTTGATATTTTGGTATTGGTAACTGACCATGATGTTTTTGATTATGATTTACTTTTGAAAGAATCCAAAATGATTGTCGATACTAGAAATAGATTTAAAACAAATAAAAAAAACCTTATAAAAGCTTAGGTATAAAATTAAATGAAAAAAGCGCTTATCACAGGAATAACAGGACAGGATGGGTCGTATTTAGCTGAAATACTCCTGGAAAAAGGTTATGAAGTTCATGGAATGATTAGAAGAAGTAGTACTTTTAATACTAGTAGAATTGACCATATCATTAATGAAAAAAAATACAACAATCAATTTTTCTTTTATCACGGCGACGTAACAGACACTTCAAATTTAAATCGTCTTTTAGAAAAAATTGACCCTGATGAAATTTATAATTTAGCAGCTCAAAGCCATGTTCAAGTCTCTTTTGAGGTCCCTGATTATACAGCTCAAGTAGATGCTCTAGGAACATTAAGATTTTTGGATGCTATACGAGAAACACGAATAAATACTAAATTCTATCAAGCTTCAACAAGCGAACTTTTTGGAAAAGTTCAAGAAGTGCCTCAATCAGAAAAAACACCATTCTATCCAAGATCGCCCTACGCAGTAGCTAAGCTATATGGATATTGGATCATTGTTAATTATAGAGAGGCCTACAATATTTTCGCATGCAATGGTATTTTATTTAATCACGAATCACCTCGTAGAGGTGAAACTTTTGTTACAAGAAAAATAACCCAGGCTGCTGTCAAAATTAAACTTGGTTTGCAGGATTGTTTATATTTGGGAAATCTTGACTCTTTAAGAGATTGGGGATACGCCCCAGAGTATTGTGAGGGTATGTGGAAAATTCTTCAACAAGATAAACCGGATGATTTTGTTTTGGCTACAGGAAAGCAACAGTCAGTTAGAAAATTTGTTGAGTTATCTTTTAATCAGCTTGGCATGGATATTGAATGGAAAGGTGAAGGAGTCGATGAGTTTGGAATTGATACAAAAACTGGAAACAAGATTGTAAGGACCAGTAAAAAGTATTTTAGGCCTACTGAAGTTGACACTTTATTAGGCGATCCAACTAAAGCGGAAAAAGTACTTGGTTGGACAGCCAAAACAAATATTGATGAATTAGTTAAAATCATGATCGAAAGCGATTTTAATAAACTTAGCAAGACTATTAAATAACCTTTAATAAATATTTATATTGAACTGAACAAATGGATTTAAAGTCAAAAATTTATGTTGCCGGTCATAATGGAATGGTTGGTTCCGCTATTTGGAAAAACTTAAAAAATAAAGGGTTTACAAATCTGATAGGTAAAAGTTCAGGTGAACTTGATCTTAGAAATAGCGAATCAGTTAATAAGTTTTTTAATAAAGAAAAACCAGATTATGTTTTTTTAGCAGCCGCTAAAGTCGGAGGTATATACGCAAACAATAAGTTTAGAGGTGAATTTATTTTTGATAATTTATCAATTCAAAATAATATTATTCACCAGTGTCATGTTTCTGGAGTAAAAAAACTTTTATTTTTAGGAAGCTCTTGCATTTATCCAAAGAATTCTAATCAACCTATTAAAGAAATGTCTCTTCTTACTGGTCCACTTGAACCTACAAACGAACCCTATGCTATAGCTAAAATTTCGGGTATTAAATTGTGCGAAAGCTACTACTATCAATATGGATTAAACGCTATCTCGATTATGCCCACGAATTTATATGGCGTAAACGATAGCTTTGATTTAAAAAACTCACATGTTTTGCCAGCTCTGCTTAGAAAATTCCATGATGGAAAAATAGATAAAAGTGAAAGAGTAGAAATATGGGGCACTGGTAAGCCATTGAGAGAATTTTTGCATGTCGATGACTTAGCTGAAGCATGCACTTTTTTAATGAGCAAAATAAATGCAAAAGATTTATATGAAAAAAAAATATCACATATTAATGTAGGATCAGGTGAAGAAATAAGCATTGAAGATCTAGCTCACCTAATCAAAAAAATTACTGAATTCAAAGGAAGCTTGTTTTTTAATAAAGATAAACCTGACGGAATGTATAGAAAGTTACTTGATTCAAATATGATTAATGAAATGGGCTGGGCCCCAAGAATTACGCTTGAAGATGGAATATCAAATTTATATGAATGGTATAAAAACAATTAAAGATTAAAATAGAGAAAATCAAATGTTAGAAAATCAAACCTTTTTTATTACTGGCGGCACAGGTTCTTTTGGTAAAAAATTCATTGAAACTCTTGTAAATAAATATAACCCAAAAAAAATAATTGTTTACAGTAGAGATGAGCTCAAACAATTTGAAATGCAACAAACTTGGCCAAATAGCGGCCTGATGAGATATTTTATTGGTGATGTCAGAGACTTTACTAGATTGAAAAGAGCTATGGAGGGAGTAGACATTGTTATCCATGCAGCCGCCTTGAAACAGGTTCCAGCTGCTGAGTACAACCCATTTGAGGCAGTTAAAACTAATATTATAGGCGGTCAAAATGTTATCGATGCGGCTATTTCGCAGGGTGTAAAAAAGATCATTGCATTAAGCACAGATAAAGCTGCGGCGCCAATAAACCTATATGGAGCCACAAAGCTCGCATCTGATAAACTTTTCATTGCTGCAAATAACCATAAAGGAAAAAAAGATATTAAGTTTTCAGTGGTGAGGTATGGCAATGTTTTGGGAAGTAGAGGCTCGGTAATACCATTTTTCCTTAAGCAAGCAGAAAACGGCACCCTTCCAATTACAGATGAGCGAATGACGCGATTTAGTATTACGCTTGAAGAAGGTGTGAATTTTGTGATTGATTGTATTGAAAGAATGTGGGGTGGAGAATTATTTGTTCCTAAAATACCCAGCTATAGAATTTTAGATGTTGCAAATGCAATAGCACCTGAATGTAAAAAAGAAATAGTAGGTATTAGACCAGGTGAGAAGCTTCATGAAGAAATGATTACTTCAACTGACTCCCTAAATACAATTGAATTCAAAGATTATTTTGTCATATTGCCATCTACACCACTATGGGATTTTCAAAAATTCATGAAAAAAAGCAGTAATAAACCTGGCAAGATGTGTGATTTTGGATTTTGCTACAATAGCGGTACAAACGAACACTTCTTAAAAACAAAAGAATTAAAAAGTTTGATAGAAAAAAGTATTTAAAATGATATCATATGGTAAGCAATCTATTGATCAATCAGATCTGGATTCAGTTATTGAAGTTTTAAAGAGCGATTGGTTGACGCAGGGCCCAGCGGTCGACAAATTTGAAGAAGAGCTTAATAATTATTTTGGGTCTTCTTATTGTAGTGTCGTATCAAACGGTACAGCAGCTCTCCATTTAGCTGGACTAGCTTTGGGCTGGGGCCCAGATGATATAATAATAACCACCCCAATTACTTTTTTAGCTTCTTCCAATAGTATTATCTACACAGGGGCAAGACCTGAATTTGTTGATATCAATCCGAAAGACTTTACTATAGACGTTGATTTGCTTGAGGAAAAAATTAAAAAACTCTTATCAAAAAATAAAAAAGTAAAAGCAATAATTGCCGTTGATTTTGCGGGGCAACCTTGCAATTGGATTGCTCTAAGAGAGATTGCAGATAAATTTGATATTAAATTAATCAATGACAATTGCCATGCTCTTGGTGCATCTTATTTTGACGATAAAAAATATGCAATAAAATATGCTGATATAGTCACACAAAGTTTCCACCCCGTAAAACATATTACAACTGGTGAGGGAGGAGCTGTCCTTACAAACCACAGTGAAACCAATGATAAGATTAAGCTCCTGAGAACTCACGGCATAACTAAATCGAATGACAAGCTTGGAAAGTACGACGGTCCATGGTATTACGAGATGCAAGATCTTGGATATAATTATCGAATAACAGATTTTCAATGTGCATTAGGAATTAGCCAACTAAAAAAATTAGATAATTTTGTAAATAAAAGAAGAGATATAGCTGACGTATATCATAGAAACCTAAGTGAAATTGACCATTTATCTCTGCCATTTACTAGGTCAGAGGTAAAGCACGCTT
>MDTA01006012.1_pt1 | contig 11182 bp, 5 predicted proteins | sample 811151 | NCBI WGS metagenome assembly MDTA01 (sample SAMN05326648, study PRJNA326480) | marine metagenome | isolation source: seawater | place: Indian Ocean: South | collected 2010 | reverse complement strand
TTTTGATTTTTTTTCTGCCTTTCTGCCTCCTCCATTAATTCTTGCATCTTTCTTTGAAAACGACTAGGAGCTTTATCAGGTTTTGCTTTATCAATTTGAATTTGATCACGTATTTTCCTTTCATCTAATATGTAGTTTTTGATTGTAAACATTATAGAAATTGATAAAATGTTTGAAATAAAATAATATAAACTTAACCCACTAGCATAGTTATTGAAGAAAATTAACATGAAAAGAGGAGATATATACATCATATATTTCATCATTTTAGTCATATCAGGCATACCTTCCTGTGGTGGAGGTTGAGATGCTGTCTGCTGACCCATAGTCATTTGCATGTAAAAGAAAATGGATACTGCAGCTAATATTGGGAATAAACTTACATGATCACCATAACCCCATATCGTAAATGGTAAATCTAAAATACTATCATATGCCGATAAATCATCTGCCCAAAGAAAACTTTTTTGACGCAGATCAAATGCAGATGGGAAAAACATAAAAAGAGCATAAAAAACAGGTATTTGTAGTAGGGCAGGCAAACAACCACCCATTGGACTAGCACCAGCCTTACTATATAAAGACATCATCTCCTGTTGTCTCTTCATTGGATTATCCTTAAATTTTTTATTAAGTTCCTCAACATCTGGTTTTAAAATTTTCATTTTTGCCTGAGAGAGATAGGATTTATAAAGAACAGGAGCTAAAATTAGTCTAACAATAATGGTCATAATAATTATTGCAATACCATAAGGAAATATAGAACTAAGCCATCTAAATAATGGTACAAAGACACGCTTATTTATGGCACCAAATATTCCCCACCCAAAAGGAATACTCTGGTCTAAGTCTAAATCATAATCTTTAAAAACATTGTTGTCAGTTGGTCCAAAATAAATTCTAAATGTGTCATTGATTTCGTTTTCTTTATATGAAAATGGAACTTGAGCAATATACTGTTTTGTGTATAATGTATCAACTGATTCATCTTCAACTAAATCTTTTGAGCTTATTCTCACATCTTGAAAAGCAGTCTCAGATGGAATTATAATAGAACTAAAAAAGTGTTGTCTAAATGATATCCAATTAACATCTTTAATTTGATCTTCATCATCTCCCATTTGGGATAATTTATCGATTTTATCACCATCATGATAATATGTTAATCTTGTATATCTATTTTCATAACTAATACTTTTTGAATTCCTAATTCCATTTAATTTCCATGATAAATTATAATCTTCATTTTGATTTATAAGATCAGAGAATCCCTTGGATTGCAATTTAACATCAATCAAATATTCTTCAGGCTTAATTGTATATAGATATTCTAAATACCTTTCATCTGAAACAAATAATTTCATTGAAATGACTTCATTATCACCATCCTTATATCTACTTGCGTTAAAATCTTGATCTTTTGTATTTATCTGTCGATTGTTAGAAGTTTTAAAATCTAAATTAAAAGTTGAATTACCATCCTTTATTAAATAGATTGGTGCTCCTTTATAATTAACATATTCATTTAAAGCAAGTTCTGAAATTTGTCCACCTGCTTCAGAAAATTTAATGTTAAAAGTTTCATTTTTAAACTCTAATTCATTTATAGAATTTACTTCGAATTCATTGGTAAATAAATTATCATTAATTTCATCTAAAGAAATATTCTTTTTAGTATTATCTGTAATTTCAATTGAATCAGACTTTATATTCTCATTTTCTGAGATAGTAGTTTCTATTTGAGTATTTGATGAAATCCAAAACATCAACAGTATACCAATAAGCATAATACCAATTAATGAGTTAAAGTCAAAATTTCTTTCTTCCATGATTATCTATTGATTTTATTACTATTTACAGCTGCAGAAATAAAAGAAACAAATAAAGGATGAGGAGATAAAACAGTACTTTTATACTCTGGATGAAATTGAACGCCAATAAACCAAGGATGGTCCTTTAACTCAATTATTTCAACTAATCCAGTCTTATTATTTATTCCAGAAGCTATCATACCATTTGACTCAATTTTTTCAAGATATTTACTATTAAACTCATATCTATGCCTATGTCTTTCATTTACATTTTTAGAATTATATATTTTAGATATAAGACTATTCTCTTTTAATTTACAATCCCATGAACCTAACCTCATAGTTCCTCCTTTATCGGTAATATTCTTTTGGTCATTCATTAAATCAATAACTGGATAGCTAGTATTTTCATCCATTTCTGTTGAATTTGCACCATCTAGGTTTAAAACATTTCTAGCAAATTCTATAACTGCCATTTGCATTCCTAGACATATGCCAAAAAATGGAATATTATTTAATCTAACATATTTTATTGCTTCAATTTTACCTTCTATCCCCCTTTCTCCAAAGCCTGGGGCTACTAAAACTCCATTAAAATTTTTAAGTTCATTAGCAATATTATCCTTATTAATATGTTCAGAATGAATTGGAATAACATCTACTTTTACCTCATTAATTGCTCCAGAATGAATAAAAGACTCCAATATCGATTTATATGAATCTTGTAATTCTATATATTTACCAATTAGAGCAATTTTAACTGTGCTCTTAGGATTTTTATGTTTATTTAAGAATTTATTCCAATGCAGTAGATCAGGTTTGTTAGAAACAAGACCTAGTTTTTTCAATACTACCTTATCAAGTCCTTCATCAAGCATACAATTTGGAACATCATAAATGGTTTTAACATCAACTGACTGGATCACAGAATCAGTGTCTACATTACAAAATCTTGCTAGTTTATTTCTTATGCTATCACTAATTTCATGTTCAGTTCTACAAACTAATACGTCTGCCTGAACCCCACTTTCCATAAGTGTTTTAACACTGTGTTGAGTAGGTTTTGTTTTTAATTCTTTTGCAGCTGAAAGATATGGGATTAATGTTAGATGAATTGCAACTACATTTTTTTCACCCATCTCCCATTTCATTTGCCTTAAGGCTTCTATATAAGGAAGTGATTCAATATCTCCAACTGTACCACCTATTTCAGTAATAATTATATCATATTGATCATCTTTGGCTAAAAACTTAATGTTTTCTTTTATTTCATCAGTTATATGTGGAATGACTTGAACTGTTCTTCCTAGATAATCACCTTTTCTTTCTTTATTTATAACACTTTGATAAATACGTCCAGTTGTAATATTATTAGCTTGAGAAGTTTCTACATTTAAAAATCTTTCATAATGACCTAAATCTAGATCAGTTTCTGCTCCATCTTCAGTAACATAACATTCTCCGTGCTCATAAGGATTTAATGTGCCCGGATCTACGTTAATATATGGATCTAATTTTTGGATTGTTATTCTGTAACCTTGTGATTGAAGCAATTTAGCTAGAGATGCTGCTATTATTCCTTTACCTAATGATGAAGAAACGCCACCTGTAACAAAAATAAATTTAGTAGTATGAGACATTATGCGTTATAAACGCAAACAAATTTAATGAATTTGATTAAATATATTTTAAAATATTGATAATGATTTCAAAATATATTTAATCAATTTGAATTAGTTCTAAATTTTGAAATTTCATTATATATGCAGAGTTGTTCCTATATATTCCATCTTTGTCTTTAACATATCTAAACCTATTTTCTATATATTCAGATTGAACCAAATTTAAATTATTTCTATCTAGCTCACCACAACTTAATCTAATTAATAAGTCTAATGTTAAATCATGGCCTCTAATAGCATATTTTGATGGATAATCATTATACCTTGAAGAATATTTCTTTACAAAATTATTATCCTTGTAAGTTGAAATTGATCGATTAATTGAAGGATAATGAAAATTTAAATTTGACATATAATAGTTGGAAATATTTGTCCCTTCAAAAGCTCTATTCTTATTAGTAGTTGTTAATATTATTTCTATAGTATCGTTAACAAAAGAGTTTAAAATACTAGATATATTAGACACAAAGCCTTGATCTTTTGTCTCCAAAAAGACTAAATTTCTGCCTTTAACAAAGGTAGAATCTAAACTATCATAAACCATTGTTCTTGTATCAACTCCAGAATCATTAATTTCAGAAAAAAATTGATGAGCATTTGGGAAAATTCTTTTTATTTTATCACTAACTTCTTTATTGTAAGAATCAGCTATAATAAATTTTTCTGATCTGATTGTATCTTTCTCAATATATGATATCATTTTATTAAACAATAACTGATCATCAGGGATGGTATGAATAATATTAATATTTTCTAATTTAGTTTTACTTAGAGGTGAAACAACTTTTACTTCATCAGGAATAGATTTTATAACAAAATCAAAAGCATTTGAAGTTAAAGGTCCAATTAATAGATCATATGCTGTAAAATCATTTTCTTGAATTAATTTATTAGTAACATTTTTATCAGCAGCAGTATCAAATACAGATACATCCACATCAATTCCGTATTTTGAAAATGAATCAACTGCCATTTGAACACCAAATAAAAAATCAAGAGATATATTTAATAATTTGTCATTTTTAACAATCTCTCTTGAATCATTTATCGAATCAAAATTTATATTCTTTGTCCTTAATGGTAACAGAATTGCTATTTTCTTTTTACTAAAATCATTAATATTATCAATTAAATTTTTAGGATTTGATTTAATTTTAATATGAGTGGTATCTTTAATTTCAGAGAGACTTGATTCTAATTCCTTAACTTCGTTATAACTTTTGGGAATCTTTAATTTAACACCCTTTTTTATTTCTGTATTTGGATTAAATTCTAAAATAACAGTTTCATCAACATCATAAATAATTGCAATACTTTCTAAATCCTGATTTTTTTTAACCTTGTGAATTATAAAATCTATTTGAGATTGAACAGTATTCACAAAAAATATTGTGATTAAAATCAAAAATATTTTAATATTAAAATTTATTATTCCCATTCTATAGTTGCTGGTGGTTTAGAACTAATGTCATAAACTACTCTATTTACTCCTTTAACTCTATTAATAATCTTATTTGAAACCCTCTGAAGAAACTTGTATGGGAGATCAACCCAATCAGCAGTCATTCCATCAGTGCTTTCAACTGCTCTCAGCACAACACATCTTTCATATGTCCTTTCATCACCCATCACACCTACACTTTTAGTAGGTAATAACATAGCTCCAGCCTGCCATACCTTATCATATAGGCCTTCCTCTTTTAAGGCATCAATAAAAATACTATCTACTTCTTGCAATATTTTTACTTTTTCTAAATTTATTTCACCTAAAATTCTTATTCCCAAACCAGGACCTGGAAAAGGATGTCTTCCTAAAATTTCAGAATCAATTTTAAGAAAAGATCCTACTCTTCGTACTTCATCCTTAAATAATAATTTTAGTGGCTCTACAACTTTTAACTTCATGTAACTTGGAAGACCACCAACATTATGATGACTTTTAATTGTAGCAGATGGACCTCCAGTTGCTGAAATACTTTCAATAACATCTGGATAAATTGTTCCTTGTGCAAGCCATTTAACATCCTTAATTTTCTTTGATTCTGAATCAAATGCATCTATAAATACTTTCCCAATTGATTTTCTTTTTAATTCTGGATCAGTTATCCCTTTTAATTCTTTGTAAAATTTTGAGGAATAATCTATACCTTTTACATTTAGGCTCATGTCTTTATATTGATCTAGCACAGCTTCAAACTCATTTTTTCTTAATAAACCATTATTTACAAAAATACAATGTAGATTATCTCCTATAGCTTTATTTAAAAGTACTGCAGCAACAGTTGAATCAACACCTCCAGACAGTCCTAATATAACTTTATCAGACTTAAGCTCAGACTTTAAATGTGAAACTGTTTGATCTATAAATGAATCGGGAGTCCAATCTTGGTTTAATTTTGAAATTTTTAAAAGAAAATTTTCTAAAACCTTTTTACCATCCTTAGAATGATATACCTCTGGATGAAATTGAAGCCCATAAATTTCTTTTCCATTAACTCTAAATGCAGCATTTTCTACATCTGAGGTGCTAGCAAGTAGTGTAGAATTATTTGGTAATTTTTTAATTGTATCTCCATGACTCATCCAAACCTGACTTCCTATATTAACATTGTCAAAAATAAAATGGTCATTATTTATAAAATCTAAATTTGCTCTACCATATTCTCTAATATCTGAAGCTAAAACTAATCCACCATTTTCATTTGCTAATAACTGTGCTCCATAACATACAGCAAGTACTGGTCTATTTTTTGTTATTTTATCCAAATCTATTCTTGGAGAGTCTTTGTCTCTTACAGAATAAGGACTTCCTGATAAAATAATAGCTCCAAATTTATTTATTTCTGAAGGAATCTTGTTAAATGGGAAAATTTCAGAATATATGTTTAATTCTCTAACTCTTCTAGCAATAAGTTGAGTGTATTGCGATCCAAAGTCAATAATTAATACCTTATTTTCCATGCGTAAAAATAGAAATAGATTTTATAATAAAAAAAGAATAAAAATATAATATTTAACCAATTTCAATCACCAAAAACCTATTATTTAAAGGTTTAATGTTACTATGTAGTAGATCGAAAATTTTATTCCCGTATTCGCAATAAAACTCAGAAAAGTTTGTATTTCTCTCCTGTAATGAATTTTTAGGAAACAACTCATTTCTTAATTCAACAATTCTTAAAATTTTTTCTGAAAACTTTTTCTTTTGAGCACTTAACAATTTCTTTTCTAAATTATTAATTCCGCCTAATTGTTTTTTTTCTTGAGCTTTAACAGCTCCTATAAAAGAAATATCAGTCTTGGAAGCAATAGTAATTAAATCGTCAAACTGATTTTTTAAATTATTTTTTAACTCTGAAAAATCAATGTTTATTTCTGAAAATTCTTTTGTTTTTTTTACTGACAACTCATTTATATCTAAAAACATCTCATCTACTTCTAGGTCCAGTTTTTTTAATTTTCTTACTTGTTTAGAGGATATTAATAATAGTGAATTTCTACTTAATAAAATTGGAAAAGTAATTTTAGCAGTATCAAATACGTTTTTTAACTGAAGCCAATATGAAATTTCTGCTGGGCCTCCAATGTAGCACAAGTTTGGCAACAAAATCTCTTGGTACATTGTTCTGAATAAAACATTTGGAGAAAATTTTTCCGGATTTTTATCAACTAAATCTCTAAGATTTTTTTCTGTTAATTTTTTATCACTCCCCTCAATTTTAAAATAATTTCCTGTTTTAACTATTCTATTTCTTTTGTTTTTTTCAATGTAAAAGAGATTAACATCTCTTGAATGAGCTTGTATTTTATAATCAGACTTTTCTAATTTACTGATAGTTGGCAAAGATGATTTTTTTATCAAGTTATCCTTAATTTCATTTTTTATAAATTTTTTAAAGCATGATTTTAAGTCCTTATGATTTGCATCTATTATTATAAGATTATATTTTTTAAATAATACATGTACAAAATTTCTAGTAGCATCTGACAGAGAATCAAATTTTATATAACTTTCCTCAAACAGATTTATTAATTCTTTAGAATAATTATTTGCTGGAAAATGTTCTTTAATTTCTTTCAAAATCTTCTTTAAACCAGTAGTTTTAAATTCACCTACAACTCCTTTTTGATTACTATCCCATTGAATTCTTTTACCCTTAAAATTAAAATGATTTATTTCATCAAAATCATGATCTTCAGTTGCCATCCAATATATTGGAATGAAATTATAATCTGGATAATTCTTATTTAAATCATTACATAAATTTATTGTCGTAATAATTTTATAAAGGAAATAGACTGGTCCAGTGAATAAGTTAAGCTGATGTCCTGTTGTAATTGTAAAAGTGTTTTTTTTCTTAATCAATTCTAATGTTGAATTAAATTCTTTTGAACAACTAACCTCTTTATATTGTCTCTTAATTACATCGTATAATTTTTTTCTGTTATTGTCATTATAATTTACTTTTTTCTTTTCAATTTGCTTTTTGAAATTCTTAATTGAAGGATATAAATTATACAGTTCTTTTAACTCTGATTTATTATCAATATAATCACAGAAAAGTGAGCTAAAAAATGATGTTTCTTTATAGTTGATTTCTTTTACTAACATATATAAAGTAAATATAATTAGTTTTCTTTATATATTTGTTTACTTGATCAAAACTACAGCAATTATGAGACTAATCATTAACTCTATTATTTTATTTCTATTTGTTAATTTTCAAATATTATCTCAAGATATTAAATCCCCAAGTGAATTTCTTGGATATGAAATAGGTACACAATTTTCCAGACATAGTCAAGTTCTAGACTATTTCGATTATATATCTAAAGAATTGCCTGAAAATGTAATAATGGAAAAATATGGAGAAACATATGAAAGAAGACCTCTTTATTTAACATATATATCCTCTAAAGAAAATATTAAAAATATTGATTTAATCAGAGAAAACAATCTAATTAACGCTGGAGTTAAAAAATTTGGAGAAAATAAAAATCATAACTTAAAAAAAGACATAGCAATCGTCTGGTTAAGCTATAATGTTCATGGGAATGAATCGTCATCAACTGAAGCTTCGATGAAAACTCTTTATCTTCTTTTAACCAAAAACTCAAAATTTCTTGAAAATACAATAGTTATTATTGATCCTTGCATTAATCCTGATGGAAGAGACAGATATGCAAACTGGTATAACCAAGTAGGTAATTTCCCTTATAACACAAATCCCAAATCTAGAGAACATGATGAGCCATGGCCAGGAGGAAGAGCAAATCATTATCTATATGATTTAAATAGAGACTGGGCATGGATAACACAAATTGAATCAAAGGCAAGATTAAAAGTATACAATAAATGGCTGCCTCATGTACATGTAGATTATCATGAGCAAGGGATCAATGAGCCATATTATTTTGCTCCAGCAGCAGAACCATTCCACGAAGTTATTACAAAATGGCAAAGAGACTTTCAAAAAGAAATTGGAATAAATAATGCTAAATATTTTGATAAAAATGGATGGCTTTATTTTACAAAAGAAATGTTTGACCTTCTTTATCCAAGTTATGGAGATACTTATCCTACTTATTTAGGGTCTATAGGAATGACTTATGAAAAAGCTGGTGGTGGAGTTGCTGGATTGGGTATTTTAAATTCTGAAAATAAAGTTTTAAGTCTTGTAGATAGAGTTAATCATCATACAACATCTGGAATTTCGACTGTAGAAATTTCATCACTTAATGCAAAAGAATTAAATGAAAATTTTAAAGATTTTTTTAAGATTAGATCAGATAATACAAACTATATCCTAAGAGGTAATAAGGATAAATTGCAAAAACTAAAAAAACTATTAGATGCTCATGAAATTCATTACTCAAATGCAGGTAATAATAAAACATATGCTTATAGTTATCAATCCAATAGAAATGAAAGTTTGCAAACAAATTCAACAGACTTATTAATTTCTACAAGTCAGCCTAAAGGAAAATTAGTTGATGTTCTTTTTGAACAAAATGCAAAACTTTCTGACTCTTTAACCTATGACATTACTGCATGGAGTTTGCCATATGCCTATGGTTTAGATGCATATATGACAAACAAAAAAATTATTGGTGGCATAACTGAAAATGAAAAATTTTCAGTTAATTCTATTGATAAAAATGCAATAGCATATGCACTAAAATGGAATCATCTTAATGATGCAAAGTTTCTTTCTAATCTTTTAAAAAATAAGATAAAAGTCAGATACAATAAAATTGAATTTACAACTAATGGGATTAAGTATAATCCTGGGTCTCTTATAATATACAAAGGGGATCAAACTAATGAGTCTAAATTTAATAAAGTTGTTGACATTGCAAATGATTATAATAGAAAACTAAATCCAATTTATACTGGTATGTCTGAAAAAGGACCAGACTTGGGCTCATCTTCAATAGATTTGATAAAAAATAGTAATATTGCAATTTTAGCTGGTGATGGATCTGGAGACAGAGTGTCTTCATTAAATTATGGGGCAATATGGTACTTTTTTGAACAAGAAATAAATTATCCTCTTACTCATATAAACATAGATAAATTCAGTAGAATAGACTTTGAAGAATTTGATATATTAATTATCCCTGACGGATATTATTTTTCTTTAAAAAATGAAAAGAACATAGGGAAGATTAAATCATGGTTAAGAAATGGGGGTAAAATAATAGCATTTAGTAAAGCTCTTGATATATTTAGCAACAATGAGAGTTTTAAGCTAAAATCTAAATCAAATAGCATGAACCTAACTGAAGAAAATATGTATCTATGGGATGAAGGATATATTAGTTATAATGATCAAAGAAGAAGTAGAATAAGTAATATGATCTCAGGTGCTATATTTGAAGTTGCACTGGACAATACGCACCCAATGGCATATGGATATCCAAAAAATTATAATTCACTTAAAATTGGGGCTAGTTCATATGATTTGATGAAAAATGCTAATAATGTTGGTGTAATTAAAAATGCTAATCCAATTTCAGGTTTTGCAGGAAAAAACACTCTATCAAAACTTAATAATTCAATGATTTTTGGTCATGAAAATTTTGGAAAAGGTGATATAATATATTTTGCAGATAATCCACTATTTAGAAGTTTCTGGGAAAATGGAAAATTATTTTTTGCTAATTCAATATTTTTTGTTGATTAGAAGACTATTGTACTACTTCCGCATATAAATCAAAATCTGATGCATCAATTATTTTTGCGTTGACATACTCTCCTATTTTTAGATAAGTATTTCTTGCATCAATTAGAACTTCATTGTCAACATCTGGAGAGTCAAACTCAGTTCTTCCTAAATAATAATTACCAGACTTTCTATCTATAATAACATTGAATTCTTTTCCAATCTTATTTTTATTTAATTCCCAAGAAATTTCTGATTGAATTTTCATTATTTCATTTGCTCGATTTCTTTTAATTTCTTCGGGTACATCATCAATTAAACTATATGCATGAGTGTCTTCTTCATGTGAATATGTAAAACATCCTAATCTATCAAATTTTATTTCCTTAATCCAATCTTTTAGTAAATTAAAATCTGAATCCGTTTCACCTGGATAACCAACTATCAAAGTAGTTCTAATGGCAATTCCTGGAACCTTTGTTCTTATTTTAGAAATTAAAGCATTGATTTTTTCTTTATTGCT
>MDTA01126549.1_pt1 | contig 11183 bp, 22 predicted proteins | sample 811151 | NCBI WGS metagenome assembly MDTA01 (sample SAMN05326648, study PRJNA326480) | marine metagenome | isolation source: seawater | place: Indian Ocean: South | collected 2010 | reverse complement strand
TTTAGTAGCTCCTTATTTTCATCCTGCGACCAGAGCCGCCAGTTGTTGCTCGTTCACTCTCCGCATTTATATCATTGATTGCCTTTTGATACAATGCACTCCATTCCGCTATTCTGTTAGCTTCAGATAAATATGGCGCTGAGTGAATTAAAGAGCCATACAAATAAGCAGAAGGAAAGTAAGTCATTAACCAGTTTGTGCTGTTTGTTGCTAAATCTGGTATCTCTTCATAATACGTTAACTCAAGAATATGATCACCGTCTGGAGTTGGAAACACTTCAAAAGCTTGGTCTAAAATTGTATAAACTCGAGGCACGCCAACATTATCAAGAGCTTCTTGCCTTAACTTTGATATTTCTAAAGCACCGACAAGTTCCAATATTCTAAACTCGCCTGAGGTCTTAACCATTCTTACTGGCTCAAGAAAGTTGTTTGGTAAAGCTGTATACTGAGAGTCAACGGTTGCAATAACCCTATCCTGCATACGCCAGTGCCTTAGTTCTTTATTTAACTGACCTTCTGCAAGTTTAATAAAATCAGGTATAACCGATGTTAAATCATCTCTATTTAAAAAATCAGCAATACTTGCCTTTAAATCATTATAGTTAGTTAAAGCCATCTAACAATTCCATCTTCTACGAGCAGCTTTGCCACGTTCACCTGTCCAACCTCTAGACCTAGCGCAAAAAGACTTCTTACGAGCCTTCTCTTTTGCAGTTAAATTTTTCTTTTTCGTTACCGCCGTTTTTAGTTTCGACTTTGGGTTTTTCCTTCTATGTGCAGCTACGCCCTTTGCGGTCATGCCAGCCCCTTCTTTTACCGTTCGGTAATTACGACCTTTACCTTTGGTCGTTTTGGGTATGGCCTTTTCGCGCTTTCTTGGCATCGTTAAAAACGAGTTCCCGAAGCAACCATTCTGTCGTATACAGATTTAGCCATTGGCAAATCATTCATCAAAAAGCTCATATTAGGATCATTTTGAACTGTTTCTAAAAATCTGCTAAAACCCTCTGGCGCTCCACCTGTAGCACTTTGAGAACGAAGCATACTAAGGTTGCCAGAGCCACTACCTGATACATTACCGCCACTACCAAGTGGGCCACCAGTAAGACTATTAAATTGCGCTCTTGGGTCAACAGCCATATCGTATGTTGGCCCCATGAATGGATTAGAAACAGGCTGTGTAAAACTTATTTCTTGTAGATTTCTAGGTGTGCTTCTCGGTTGAGCAAAACTCATCTCCTGAGCAGTCATTGGCGTAGGATTAGGTTGAGTAAAGCTAATCTCTTGTAAGTTTTGAGGTGTACTGCTCGGTTGAGCAAAACTCATCTCCTGAGCAGTCATCGGCGTAGGGTTTGGTTGATCAAAACTAGCTTCCTGAGCCTGCATTGCCGCAGCATTTTCTACAGAAGCTGGCCTAACTCTTGGCCTTGGCTGAGGAACAAAAGGAGAAGTATTAGGGCTAACAAACATACGCTCACGCTGTGAGCCATATGGGTCAATACCAATTTGATTTAATACACCGCTAAGAGGGCCACCAACAAACTCATCGCCTCTTGTGTTTCTACCGCCACCATCAATCATATCTATGATAGCAGGAACGTAACGCTTGTTTACCTCGTCAAAATAACCAAAGCTTTTATCAGTATTAGCTTTTCTACGATCAGCCGCAGAAGTATTTTCATATCTAGAACCACCTTTATTAGATCCTAAACCACCAGATCTAGCTTTAGCACCACCTCCACCAGAGCCACCTCGCATTGCCGCAAAATGTTGGGCGTGAGGGTTTTTCATACCTAAAGCTCTATAATGAGCCTCAACTCGTTGCATATGCTCTTCATTAGCCATTATTTCTTACCCTTCTTCCTTTTTGTTTTCCAACTTATCCTAGCTGGGCCTGTTTTACGTTTTGCAGCCTTCTTAGCCGAAGCAGAACTTGCTTTGCTTTTAGGACGACAAGCAGGGTAAGGTCTACCTTTATCTTTCTTGCCGCTCCTGCCGCACTTTTTGCCTGTTTTAACATCTCGCCAATCTTCCTTGAACCATTTAGTTAGTCCACCTTTGGGCTTACTAGGCATAAGTGCCGCCGCGCTTTTTGTATTCCCTTACCAGCCAAGCATTTGCATAAGCCGAAGGATAAACCTTAAATTTTTTCTTAGCCGCAGCCTTTACCCTAGCATATAAAGCAGGGTTCTTAGGCTTGGGGCTAGATGATTTACGAGCCTTCTTAGCCATTATCTACCAAACTTTGATGCTAAACACTGGCCTGCTCTTTTGCATCCAGCTTTTGTCGGGCAACCAGCACAAGGCTTAAACTTACTACCGTCCATTACTTTTTCTTCCCGCCTTTTTTCTTACCCATTCCTTTACCGTAACCCATAACTATCTCCTTTTTTCTGCAAAATAACACATTATGCAATTCCACGCAAATTGCGTTTTATCTCACCCTTCCAACTAGTAAATGCTCCAGATAATGCAGTTGCAGCATCACTAGCCATCGTTAAGCATAGAGCATCAGCTAGGTCAGGTGAGGCTAAACCGCGTTTACGCATCTCATCTTTGCTTTCAGCTTTCATCTTGCCAGAAGATGTAAAACTATAACGAATAGAGGTTAACTCAGCGAGTAACTTGTCATCATTAGGCAACTTACAAGCACGATCCTCAAACCAGCCCTTAGTCTTAAACCACAACTCAGAGCGTAAATTTAAGTATGTACCACCCATACTAGGGGCTTCCGCAACATTAATTCCTCGAACAGGCAACTCTAACTCACGCAATCTATCAACAACACCAGAGCCAAGCCCAATACTATCCACAAGTATCTCTCTAGGCCTCTTAGAGGGCATTAATCCTTCATATTCAGCAACAATGCGACCCACAGTCTGCATTAAATCTAAGCCAGACCAAGACCTAACCTCAGTCACAATAGAACCTTGACGCTTACATAACGCAGTTTTGTCATTACCAAACCGACTAACGTCCAAACCCCACACACTTGGTAGATCAGCATCACCCTCAACATCGCGATGTATTGCATTTTCTACTAAGTGATACGGTATAATTGTGTCGTCATCTGCTTGAGGAAACTCACCTAACACCCTGATTCTAAAGGCATTACTGTCTTCACCGTAGCGCATTTTCATTTCTTCGATAAACTCATCGCTTACCAAAGGGCTATCAATGCATGACCAGCGCCTAGTCCACCAGCTATCTGCAAGCCTATTTTGGCTTTCAAAAAACGTACCGCTAGACCTAGTGGGGTTGCTCAACATAATAGTCGTAGCATTATGACCAGACATAGAGCCAGCCGCAGCTTCAAATACTTGCTCAGGCACACCAGATGCCTCGTCTACAACCAGCATAACGTGTTCTGAGTGTACACCAGCTAACGCTTCTGGCGTTTCTGCTCTTGAGGTTCTAGCTGAAATAAACATCTCACTAGGGGCAGATGTATGCTCTACACGGTCAGACTTGACGTTCAGCACTTCCTTAAACGCATCTGGCAGTTCATTTATCCATCTTTTCATTTCTGCAAACAAAGCATCAAATAACTGGCTAGAGGTAGGGGCGGTTACCACAACCTTGTTTGGGTAATGCATCAAAAAATACCAAAGCATAGCCCATGATGCAGCCGCAGATTTTCCAGTTCCATGACCCGAGCGGATCGAAATTTTCCTTTCTCCGTCTGCAATAGCTTGTAAAAACTCAGCCTGATAATCTAACGGTTCTAATCCAAGAACTTCCTGCACAAACAATGTCGGGTTTTTAGCGTAACGCCGTGTAAACTCAATCATTGTGTTCTGTGACAAGTCATTCATGGTCTACAACTTTCATTTTTCGCAGCGCATCTAAGTGTAAATCACCAATGTTAATCTGTATGTTTTGCTGACTGCCACCACCATACCTATTTTTATTTAAAGATGAAGCTATAAAATTATGTTGCTGCGCCAAACCTTTCGCAATACCAATATCAACCTGATTAACATTACCCTCAGATATATCACGATCACCGTTTAAGGCTTCTTTAACCTCAAGCTCTCGCCTCTCTCTAATATCGTTAAGCATATCAAACGCAGCATCCGCATGAGCATCAGCAACTAAATGCTCTATCTCACGCACAGCGTTACCATACTTTTCGTCCTTCATAAGATTACGCCTAAAATAGCCGCGATCTAAATTTAGCTCTTTAGCAATCATAGGAATGGTTTTGCCTGCTAATAATTCTTTCTGCAAAGCTTCAACGCCACCTCTTCGATCAAGTTCGGATAACGCTTGTTTTAATTTTGGTTTCCCAGCCATATTCTTTCCGCAAAAGTTATGTTCAACATACTACAATTAATAATTAATAATGCCTATAGGCATTTTATTAATTAATTAATATTAAGTATAGGTGTGCATTATTAAATAAAACCCCTTAAAAATATAGAAAATATCAAAATTTTTTTAAAAAAACTGAAAAATACTTAGGATTTTGTAATTCCTAAGCATTATTATTTTCCTAAGGGGGTGGGGTGGGTGCTGCGAGAAAGCATAATAAAACATCAGGGAGGTAAAATTTTATTAAACAACACCCAAAATAATCATAACACAAATTTCACTATGTGGGAATGTAGTTATAGCATAGGTACGCCAGATAATTTTAATGGGGGGGGTCTAAAAAAATGGATCGCGTTTGTATACAATTGTTCGCTATTGTTTGACATTAGCCCAAACAAGTACCGACGAATGCTTAAATGGGGTTAGGTATTTAGTTAAACATTGTTTAAACAATATTGAACAAATGTTTTGCATTGAGCAGCATTTAAACATTGTAAAACATTGTAAAACAATAACCTTGCAAATGTTTTTCAAATCGCATATTCGCGCGCGCCCGCGCCTAACCTTGTGTTTTGGTATCTGCTCGGTCGATTTTTAACACAATCTGAACAATGCGAGACAATTGTATACCAAACAGTCAAAAAATGGGCAAAAATCGCTCAGAGCCAATATAAAGCTCACTGAGTAGCCTTATTTTGTTTTGTGAAGTTTAGGTCATAAAAAAGCTTTAACCCTACTCAGTGAGCAATTTCCTAATATCGCCTAATATTTGAGCAATATTATATAAATGTTTGCTAATATCGCTTGATATCGTTAAAATGAGCGTGTAAGCGCGTGCATAGTGATTCGCGCATAAATTAAGGAAAGGCTAAAAAATGTCATACGCATATGTAGTAAGAGGATATCATGACGGCGTTATTGGAGTTTTTACCAATAAGAAAAAAGCAATCAATTGCGGCGTCCGTTATGCAAAAAACTCATTAAGTGAGCATGAGCAAAATACTGATATTGAGGTTGATGCTAGAGACTGGATTATTTTCATAGGCAATGATGCTGAAGTAGAAAAGTTTCATATAAATCATGAATATTGATATTGATGACCAGCCTATATTTAGGCTGGCATTCAATACCAATTGCATAAACTAAGGAAAGGCTAACAAATGCAAAATAAATACCAAAACTTTAAAGCGTATCTAGACAAGCTTGAGCGCGACTCCGATCGTGACTTTTTTGATGAATTTGAACACTTATCTACTCAAGATAATGACCAGCTAAAAAGTGAGGGTTTAACGAATGACTTTAACTAAAACTCAAATAGCTGCAAACGCTGGTCAATCAGTGTTTCAGTATCGCGTTAAACCAGCTGATAAATCTTTAATGGCTAAAAGTGAAAGGCTTATCAAAAAGTCAACGAATGCAAAGTTAGGTAAGAAAGTTAGAAAAGGTCATTATAAAGGTTTTCCAATTTATACGCTTACTTTGGAAGAACGCGCTACTTGTCCTAAGTCTTGTGTTCACTGGTTAGATTGCTACGGGAATCATATGCGTTATGCCTACCGCTACCAATCAGGCCCAGCACTTGAGGCAATGCTAGAAACTGAGCTTGCAGAATTACAGCGTAAGCACCCGCAAGGCTTTCTTGTTAGGCTACATATATTGGGTGACTTTTACAGCGTTTCATATGTCGCTAAATGGGCTAGCTGGTTAGGTAAATTTCCAGCCTTGCACGTTTACGGATATACAGCGAACCAGCCTAACGCAACGGACAAGCTTGAGCGTGAAATTGGGCAATCAATCCTAAGCTTGCGAGACAATGCAAACGGACGCTTTGCCGTTCGTTTTAGCGGTAACTTTGATGACAATTTTGCTGCAAATAGTTTTGATGATGTTAGGTCAAAAGAGGCACTAGAAAGAAAGGAAGCGATACTTTGCCCTGAGCAAACTGGACAAGTAAATTCTTGTGCTGATTGTGCGGTTTGTTGGGTAGCTCAAAAGCCTGTCATATTTCAAACTCACTGAGCTTATTAATGACCAGCTTAAAAGCTAGGCTGGCATTTCATAAGCTTACTAAAAGTTTATGGTTATCTGTTTATTAAAAGGAAAGGCTAAAAAATGGATAAAAAAGAAATACTAAAGCGAATGAAAATGTTTTCTGAGCGTACTATTGAAAATGGTTGTTCTGAAGCTGAGGCAATGCTTGCCGCTAAAAAACTTAGTGAATTGCAAGCTAAGTATAACGTAACGCTTACCGAGCTTGACGTTCAAGAAATGGATTTTGAAATTCATTACTTTGAGGCTGGCAGACGTAAGCACCCTGTTGTATGTGCTTTGGGTGGTATTGGTGAATTTTGCCAAGTTGAAATTTTGCTTTGGTCATATTCAAAACGTAGTGAAACGACTAGCGGCAATGTTTCATTCTTTGGTGAGCCTCACAATGTGCAAAATGCTTTATATTTGATGAACCTTATTAAAGCGACAATGGAGCAAGAATTTGCACAATTCAAAACGCAATGGGAATATCAGGATTTAAGGATGCGTCACCACCCACAATCTATAAGGTCAAACTTTCTCAATGCTATGGGCTACCGTATAAGCTCAAGATTGCGAAAAATGGCTAGTGAGGAGCGCAAAGAGGTTAAAGAGCAAGCTAGCACTGGAACCGATTTGATTGTGCTAGCTGAAAAGAAACGCGAGCTTGAGCATAGAAAAATGTTCCCTCGTATTGGTAGCGCTAGAGGCCGCAATGCTGGCAGTGGTTCGGCTGCTGCTGCTGGTGCTGCTGCTGGTGATCGAGCAAGCCTTAGTCGCGGTGTTGGTTCAAGCTCAGGAGGCACGCTCAGACTAAGCTAAATGTTACTAGTGACCAGCCCTATATTAGGGCTGGCATCTAGTGCCATTTAGGCGCTCATAGCTAAGGAAAGGAAAGGCTAAAAATGAACCCTCAAGTAAATGAACATGGAGCTTTTTATATTTGGATTGCTCAAGAAGTAAGCACTGGTGAAATACTAGGTTCTTACACCCAAAAAACGCAAGCTATCAAACACGCTCAAAGCTTTGTTGGCGGTGATGAATCCGAGATTATAAGCGACAATAGTTTGGAGACTGTTTTTATTGGCGGTAATATTGCCAAAGTCACCAAAGTTAAAACTGAAACTTTGAGAGTGTGGGATTAATTGCAATGTATACTGATATTTTAAAAGGACACAGCTATCTTGACCGATTAGTACTGGTTCACGATATTATTAATACTTTTGCTTATGAGGCTTACAGCTCAAACAATCCTAAAGAAAATGAGCTAGGCTCAATGATGCACAAAGCAAGCGATCAACTAAATGATGAAATTAACGAGTTACTTTTGCATGGTGAGGATAGCGATTTTATCCGTTCAAATAACACTGAATTAAGCAAAGAAACTCACGCTTTGATTTTAGAGATTTTTACCCGAATGAAATTTAAAGAGGGTTTTGATAAGCTAGGGTTGCCGCTATGAGTATCCGCGAAATTATTTGGTACAGCGTAACGCGAGGGCTTGCGCTGTTGGGCGTGACAGTTTCAATCTTTCAGGCTGGCTACGCTGCAACGCTTATCAAAGAGCTAGCCCAGCTGTTTATCTGATATTAGCTAAATGTTTGTGATATCATTTTAAACGTGTTACAATTCGAATCGTGGCGGCAAGTGCAATCTGATAAAGAGGATGTTGCACCAAATGCTTTAACAGATGCCGCCACACATAAAGGAAAGGAAAGGCTAAATGTATACTGTAGATGAAAAGATTTTTTATCATGGGCGTTTTATCTCTTTGCATCGTGAGGATGTTAACAACCCTCATCACCCGAATTTATGGGGTCATTTATGCGATGATCTAGACCTTGACCCAAAAACTACAAATGCAATTGATTTGAAGGTTGTTAGGGTTAAAGTAACGGATGCTTCGCAATGAGATATTTACCAACTTTAAATCTTTGGAAGCCTAGCGTTCAGGACGCTATTAAAAGCGGTCAAATCAAGCTACAGCGCGGTCAATGGCTGCGCTGTGGCACTGAGGGCAAGCGTTGCCGTTTTGTTGGGTTTTTAAACGGAAGGAAGCCCAGCGATAGGTCAATTTGGGTTGCTCATTGGCAAGGTAGCTCAAAGGCTACTAATGACCATTTTTTAAACTGCGTTGATGCTTACACTGCAAGGAATGCGCGATGAGGGGTATAAAGTTAAGGTTGAGCAACGGATACATTTTATCCGTTGTTCCTGAAATGAACGAAAAAGTTCATGATGGTTTAGTTGAGGTTGCTTTGCTTAATTCTGATAGGGATTTTGTAAATACTTGGCTATGGCTGGGCGTGCCTGACGATCAAGAGGACAACGACTATTGGCCTGACGTTGAGCGTTTTGTTGGGGCAAAGCATTTGCCCAGAATTATTGAAAAAGCTTATTGCTACGCAGAAAGGATTGCAGATGCAAAAATATGAATTTTACCTTGAGGGTGAGAACGGCGTTGATTTTGGCATTATTCGAGCCAAAGATGAGAAAGATTTTCTCAGGATTTTAAAACAAGACTTTCCGCGTGATATAGGCGCGGACGGTTTTTATAACTGCCCAACAACTGGCGATGAGGTTGCCATAGATTGGTTTTTATAAATGCTATTGATGACCAGCCTTTAACGAGGCTGGCATTCAATATCATTTCAACAGCAAGAAAGGCTAAAACATGATGATAGCACACTACCCGACTAAAAAAGAGCTTAAAGAGAATATCGGCAAGCCCTTGAACTACACTGAGACTTCATTGTTTGGCAATGAGTACACGCCAAATGGCGAGTTTGCAGTGTGTAACAGGCCTCATTTAACAGGTTATAAGCGCGAGTTTTTCGCAGCCGTTACAATGGAAAACGGACTAATTAAGGCTGTAAAATGAAGCTTTATGAATTGCCGCTAAACTATGCGATTTACGGCAACACTGACAGCGCAGGCGATATTGAGTTTTACTCTTTGGTTGATTGGCGAACTGGTGACCATGTGTTTGATGATGACCAGATAGAAAACATTTTTATCGCCTACGCTATGTGTCTCAAGCGCATTGCAAAACGCAGGCGCGACAAAGAGAAAAGGAAAATGCATTGAGTAGTATTTTAAATGAGTTGAAGTTAAAGCCTATAGGTTTTGCAATCGTTAAGATAACTAACCTTAACCAAGTGAGCATATGGGCTATAACTGATGAGGTAAGAGCAAGTGAACACGTTGAGATACTTGGTTTTGCTCAAACGCTGCATAGGGCTGAACTGATAAGAGATAAAATCTTATTTAACAGTGCTATCGCTGAATCAGAAGCTATTTTAGAGAAAGGAATAGACATTGGTAAGCGGTGATATATCGGTTGAATTTTACCTAGCTGACTTAGACGTAAATTTTGCGTTTAATGTTGATTTTAACCAGTTGGATTTACCCAACACTCACGTTCCTGAAATGGATGAGATTAAGGAAGCAATCTATAAGCTTGTCAGGAACACTAGCCACGATATTGAGGATATCGAGCTAAATTTAACTGTCGATGATGACGAGGGAGATTTATAATGGATAAGAAAGATTGGATTAAAGTTGCTAACAACCAGCAACAGCAAAATATGGGCTTTAGAGGTTTAACACCTGATCAGCAAAAAGCTGTGACTAAATTAAATCAGGTTTTACCTGAATTTCTATGGGAGCTAGATGAATGTAAGGACGTTTGGCTATCTACTATTAGGAAGCTTGAAAGTGCCATGTACGATATGAAAAGAAATTTTGAAGGCTTAACAGAATATCAAGTAGGAGAAATGCTTAATCATGGCATTGATTGGGATGCTGACGGCACTTGGTTTGACACTGATGAGCTACCCGAAGAAAAGCCTAAAAAGTCTAAAAAATAAACTCACCTTTCCTTGAGTTAAACTTGCCCTGCTTCGGCAGGGCTTTTTTTTGCGCCTTTGCCATGTTTCCAGCGCAACAGGTTAAGTATTTCCGCGCTTAGGTGGTGTAGCTCATCATTTTGAATTACCCCTATCAGTGCGCCCTCATAATAGACCCTGAGGCCATCATCATATACAGCCCACCTTAACGGTTCTTTCGTATTTCTATTAAACGCCATTTTATCGCCTTAACCTGTTCATCATTCCATTCAGGCAGATTGATGCCTAACACACGCCTACGGTTGGCAAAACCATACAATTCATCCTCAGTATTGATGCTAGCCAATTTTTGCTCAAACGTCTGCAAAAGTTTAATCTTACTGGTTCCCTTTTTAAATTCTTTAGCAGAACCATTTTTTAACTTTTCTTTTAACCAATTTGAATAGTCCAATTTATTTCCTAACATTAATATTATTTATTATTAATGCCTATAGGCATTTTAATAATTAAATAAGCTTAATAATTTTTGTTCATTTTCTTAATATTGTTTAATAACTAGCTTTATAAATTATTGTTTTTAAACATTAATAATTATTAAAACGGATTATTAGGCTCCTCATATTTACCTTTTTTATCGCAGAACCATATTTTACCCTCATTTATGGCTATATGACCCTTTTTAATCATTGATTTTACCGTTTGGTTATAGGCTGATGATGAGTTTGCGTGATCAGGTAATTTACCCTTAAAATGATCTTTAAGAGTTTCACTTTCAATACACCAGTAAGTTCCACCTTTAGGCCAGCCAGCGCCAGATGGGTTTTTACACCCAATTTCCTCACCCCTAAGCTGATAAAACACTTCTTTAAACAACATTTGATTGGGGCCAGAAATTTTTTCTCTTTTAGCCTCTTTTATCTCATCTTCAGTCGGCTCACGAATTGTGCAAGTTGTAATGTCATCACCATCCTCATCTTGACCCAAAACTTC
>MDTA01053079.1_pt1 | contig 11183 bp, 10 predicted proteins | sample 811151 | NCBI WGS metagenome assembly MDTA01 (sample SAMN05326648, study PRJNA326480) | marine metagenome | isolation source: seawater | place: Indian Ocean: South | collected 2010 | reverse complement strand
GCATACACACCTGTTGACAATATTTCAGAAATTACAGCAAGAACTAATGATGAAGGTTTTGAAACAATATTTGACTCCTATTTAAAACTTAGCAAAATTAATAGAAAAGATATATTGCTAATTTTTTCAGTTGGTGGAGGTAATTTAAAAAAAAAAATTTCAACTAATATTGTAAATGCAATTAAATTAGCAAAACAAAAAAAAACTAAAGTAATAAGTATTGTAGGTCGTTCTGATGGATATGCATACAAAAAGTCTGATATTAAAATTTTAATTAAAGTTAAAGACAAAAAACTTGCAACTCCTATATCTGAAACATTTCAAGTACTTCTTTGGCACTTGTTTGTTTCTCATCCAAGACTTCAAATAAATAAGACAAAGTGGTAAAATATAAAAATGCAATTTTTTTTGATAGAGATGGCACATTAATCAAAAGTTTTTATTCTAGTAAAAAAAAAATACCAATCGCTATTAAGTATTTAAAAGATTTTAAAATAATTAATAATGCAAAACAAGTAATTAAAAAATTATCAGAGAAATACTTAATATTAGTGATAACAAACCAGCCAGATGTTTCCAGAAGGAAAAATACTAAAAAAAATGTTCTTAAAATTAATTCAAGATTGAAAGAAAATTTAAAAATAGATGATATTTTTGTATCTTATTCATCTAATGATAATAATAAAATGCGGAAACCGAATCCAGGAATGATTTTTTTGGCAAAAAAAAAATATAAAATTAATTTAAAAAAATCATTTGTTATTGGCGATACTCATAAAGATATAATAGCTGGAAAAAAAGCTAAATGTAAAACCATCCTTTTAAAAAAAAAATATAATCAAAACCTCAATTTAAACCCAGATTTTATAATTAAAGATTTGAAAGATTTATTAAAGATTATTAGAGTCTAAAATTAGCTTTTTTTCCATCTTCGAAAAACTGTTTTACTGTAATTATAGAATAATTATTCAATTTTATTTTTTTTGATTTTATTTTTTTTATTAAACTTGGAGGTACGGTAATAATATCACACTTAGTTTTTTTTGCTTGGTAAAAGTTGTAAACTTCTCTCACGCTAGCCCATAGAATTTTTACATTTTTAAAATTTTTGAATATTTTTTTTGCTTTAATTATAATCGGTTCTGGATTGATGCCATTATCAGCTATTCTACCGCTAAAAATTGAAACTATGACAGGAGTATTTTTGTTTATAACTCTTCTTATTTTTAAAAGTTGGGAAATTGTAAAAACGGCTGTAATATTAAGTTTGATCTCTCGATTATTCAGATTTTTTATAATGTCTTTTAAGAATATTCCTTTTGTATTGATTACAGGTACTTTTACATAAATGTTTTTACTCCACTTAGAAATTATTAGTGCTTGTTTTATTATCTCATTATTTTTATCAGCAAAAACTTCTACTGATAATGGTTTTTTTTTAATTAATTTTAATATTTTGGCGCAGTGATCTTTATAATTTTTTACTCCTTCTTTTCTCATAATAGATGGATTGGTTGTTACTCCATCAATATTGTAGTTTTTTATACAGTATTTTATGTCATTTAAATTTGAAGTATCACAATAAAGTTTAGTCATTTTAATTAAAATTGTTATATATAAAGTTAAATTAAATTCAATGTTAAAAAAAACTTCTGTCTACTTAATTGGATTGCTACCTCTGGCATTAGTAGCAGGACCGTTTGTTGCTGAACTATTTTTGTTTTTAAATTTTATTATTTTTCTATATTTGGCACATAAGGAAAAAAAACTACAATTATTTAATAATATTTTGTTGAAAGTGTTTTTAATTTTTTGGATTTATATTGTAATTTTGTCTTTTTTTGCAACAGATTCTTTGATTTCTTTTAAATCTTCTTTTTTTTATTTTAGATTTGGGATTTATTCATTAGCCATAATATACATATTAACCATATATGAAAACTCTTTAAATCTTATTTATTATTTATTAAAATTTACAATTTCTTTTGTTATTATTGATAGTATATTTCAAGCCTTCTTTGGATTTGATATTTTTGGTTTAAAAACAAATAATCACGATTTGATGAGAATAAGTGGCCCCTTTGGAGATAAATTTATCTTAGGTAGTTTTTTACAAAAAATATTACCAATATTTATATATCTGATTTTAAAAGATTTTAAAAAAAATAAAAAAATAAAAATTACAGATATTTTTATTTTAATTTTTTCTTTTGTGATAATTTATAGATCTGGTGATAGAGCTGCATTTGGATTGATCATTCTTTTTAGTTTTATATTTTTTATGATAAATAGACCATTGAGAAATAAAATGTTAATTATTGCATTATTCTCAATTATTATTTCAGGTCTATTCACTCTTCAAAATCCTAAAATTTATCAAAGATACTTTGTTGACACTATTGGACAATTTAAAGGAAAATATTTTGAAGATTTTTTAAAGGATGATGTAAATGAAACAAATTTCAATTTTATGGTTTTTAGTTTTGAACATCAAACACATTTTAGCACAGCTTTTAGAATGTTTTTAAATAAACCTTTTTTTGGTTATGGCGTAAAAATGTTCAGATTTAATTGTAAACAATTTGAATATAAACCGAGTAGAGAAATTTTAACTTCATTTGGAAAATATAAAGAAACTTATGGATGTTCTACTCATCCTCACAATACATACTTTCAACTTTTGTCAGAAACTGGAATTATTGGATTTTTATCGATATTTGCACTATTTTTATATTTATTTTATAAAATTTTAATTTACATAAGACTTAAAGAGCAAAAAATATATCCCGAAAGTGCACTTTTGGTTGGAATTTTTATAAATTTGTGGCCACTAATACCAACTGGGAATTTTTTTAATAATTGGATAAGTATAATTTATTATTTGCCAGTAGCTTATTATATCTATGAAGTTAACTCTAATTCAAATTTAAAAATTGTTAAAAATATTAAGTAAAAAAAAATTTAAAATTAATTTATCTTGGTTATTATTCGATAAATTATTTAGAGCTTCGGCAAATATTTTTTTAACTATTTTTTTGGCAAGAAATTTAGGGCCAGATAATTTTGGTATATTAAATTATTTATTGGCAATTTTATTTCTATTTATTTCTATATCATCATTAGGTGTAAACCCTGTATTGATAAATAAAATAGTAAAAAATAAAAAAAATAATATTAATTCACTAATTAATGCTTATTATTTAAGATTTATTACAAGTATTATTTGTTATTTAATATTCTTACTAATAATCAATCACCTAAATAAAAATATAATTTATCTTAATTATTCACTTATTATTGGGCTAATTATTATTTTAAAGAGTTGTGAGGTTTTGTTTAGTTATTTTGAAGCCAAGTCACTCTTAAAGTATATTGTTATATCTCAAAGTTTTGGATTTTTTATTTCTGCTTTAGTAATATTATATTCTGTTATTAATGGTTTAGATAATATTTATATATATTATGCCTTAGTGCTAGACTTAATAATAGTCTTTATACTAATAAATATATTTTATTTTTTTAATTTTAATGATCAATTTTATAATTTTGACTTTTTTATCATAAAAGATTTAATACTTAAAAGCTTACCAGTTTTGATTTCATCTCTCAGTATTATATTATACATGCGAATAGATCAAATAATGATCAAAGAAATGTTAAATGAATACCAATTAGGCATTTATTCTGTATCTGTAAGATACATAGAAATTTTTCATTTTATACCAAAGATTATAATTATTTCTATTTTGCCGATGTTATTAGTAAGTAAAGAATATAATTTAAAGCTATACAATTTAAATAAATTAATTAATAAATTTTCTTTTGTTATAATTTTTTTAATTTTTATAAGTACTGATTTTTTAATTCCAATTATTTTTTCAGATATTTACACAGAAAGTATAATGGTAACTAAAATTTTATCGTTAAGTCTATTTTTTGTATACCTAGGAGTAATTAATGAGCATTGGTATGTTTCAAAAAATTTACAAAAGTTTTATGCTATTAATGTAAGCTTGGGTGCTCTTTTGAATATTGTTCTCAATTACTTATTTATATCTCATTTTGGTTTGAATGGAGCAGCTTATGCTACCCTATTAACATATGTATTTATAATCTTTTTGTTTGACTCTTTAAATAAAGAAACAAGACTATTATTAAAAATTAAATTAAATTCTATATTTAAAATATGAGGATCGGAGTTATTTCAAGAAGTAATTTGGATGATAGACTTTATTGGTCAGGTGTGATCAATTCTATTTATATTAATTTAAAAAAAAATAAAAAAATTAAAGTAGTTAGGATTGACAAATTAAATAATACTCTCAGAAAAGTTTCAGCTATTAAAAGAGAATTTATAAGATACTTTAAAAATAAAAAATATGATGAAAATTATAATAATATTGTGTCTAAAAATTTTGCAAAACAAATTGAGAGCAAGATTGAGAATAAAAAATTAGATTTTTTATTAGCTTTTGATTCTTCCCTTATAGCAAATTTAAATACTAAAATACCCATTATATTATGGACAGATCTTTTATATACAGATTACTACCGTCATTATTATAAAAAAATTAAAGTTTCAAAAGATTCTCTTAAATCAATAAAAAAAATTGAAAATAAAGCTCTAAATAACTGCCATAAAATCATTCTTACAAGTAATTGGGCATTATCAAAAGCAAAAGAAAAATATCCAGATTTATCAAAAAAATTCAAGTTATTAGAGTTTGGTCCAAGTTTTAGGTTCGATTACAACAAAGGATTTATTTCAAAAAACATAAAAGCGAGATCGACAAAAAAACTTCAACTGATTACATTAAGCGTTAATTGGGAAAGAAAAGGAATTTCAAAAATTTTAAGTATTAATAAAATTATAAACCGTAAGGGAATTGATTCAAAATTAACAATTATTGGTTTAAAGAAAAAAAATATTTACGATAAGAATATAAACATAATTAAATTTATAAATAAAAATGACAAAGATGGAGAGAAAAAAATTTCTAGACATTTATTAAAACATCATTTCCATTTGTTACTCTCGAATGCAGAAGCTTATGGAATAGCACTAGTAGAAGCTAATTCTAGAGGACTACCAAATATAGCTTTCAAAGTTGGGGGAATGCAACATATTATAAAAAACAATATAAATGGAAAATTATTTGAACAAAAGTCAAAATTAAATATTATCTCGGATTATATTATAAAAGTATTTTTAGATAAAGTCAGATATAATAAATTGTCAATAAACTCATTTGATGAATATAAAAAAAAATATTCTTATAAACATATTATTTCAAAATTTTACGAACTAATTAATAAATAGACTAATTTATGATTTTTTTTCAAAATTATAAGGATATAAATTATTTAATTTCAATTTTTTTTTTTGGAATTTTAATTTATTATTAAATATAATTTTTACATTATATTGCATGCATTCTATATTAAACAATGACAATAAATTATCATCTCCAGAAAGTGTATATTTAGAGGTCTTAATTAATTTTAAAATTTTTTTTTTTGTAACTCTTCCAAAATTATAAACGCCATCTATATTTAAATAGTCACCAACTATTACAACCTTTTTTTTTTTATTTATAAATTTTTTAATAAACTTTTTATGATGGTCAAAGAATTTATTCTCATGACTTCTATAATAAACAATTAAATCAATTTTCTTTTTTGATTTATTTTTAAATTTTTTAAAATCATTCAAAATAAAATTAAATTCTGTTTTTTTTAATATATCTTTATTAATAAAATTAATTAAAATATTTGATGCAAATATAATTTTATTCACCCTATAATTTAATAAAACTAAACTGATCTTATAAAGTAGCGGGAAAACTTTAAATCTAACAAAAGATTTTAAACTTTTGATTTTATTAATCTGTATGCTTCCAGTAATTGGTCCAAAAATAGTTTTTGGCGGTACAAAAAAAAATATAAAGATATTCCATAGAGGTAGATAATTTAAATAAACTGTTTTTTTACCTTGTAAATAGAAATACCATAAAACAAATATGCCATAAATTTGATGTATGTAGTCACTAAATAAAAAATTAGATTTTGGATAAATTAATTTAATTTTATCCTTAGGGAAGTATGATTTTATAAATTTTCTTGCTAATTGTCCTTCTCCAGAGTTATCTTTATAATCACAACTCCATACCACATAGTTATACATTAAAAAATTTTATTTTCACCAGAAACATATAATTTTAATATCAGTCTTAAACTCTCAAGCAATCTTAAAATTCTTCTTTTAGTGTCAAATTTTAGTCTCCAAAGCCATTCTAAATTTAATATATATAAGAAATTAGGAGCTTTTTTTTCATATCCACTTAACATATTAATACTTCCCCCAATGCACAAAATATTGCAATTAGGAAAATCTTTTATAATTAAGTTAGCTAAAATTTCTTGTTTTGGTGTAGGCAAAGTCAATATTATAAAAGAATTATTTAAAAATTTTTTATTTTTTATTTTACTATAGAGTCTATTGGCATCATTATATGGCAATGTATAGTGCTCGAATTTTTGTTTTAAATTCTTTTCCAGCCATACTCTTGAAATTTTTGGTAGATTTCCAAATATAACAATTCTTTTTCTAATTTTATATTTATTTATCTGATACAAAATTTTACTAAATAATTGTCTTCCCGGTTGTTTTTTTTTCTTAGTTAGTATGTATGAAAATAAACCATCTGGCCAAAATATATATTTATGACTTCTTATTTTATACTTATAATCAAATGAAATAAACGCTAAATTTAATGCAGATATTATTTTACCATTGTATTTTTTAAATTTTTTTAAGTCTATAAATGGAATTTTACTTTCGCTATTTAAATTTTTTTGAAAATTACTTGCAGATATATTTTTTAAAAAAAAAACTTGATTAATTTTAGATAATATTTTTTGAATATAATTTATGAAATTTAAATCATTATTGTAATATATTTTTAAATCTTCTTTTATTTTTTTATAAAAATGAAAAAAATTTGTACTTAATCCACCCATTCTCATAACACAAAGATATTTTTTTATATATAAAATTCTGTATTTTTTTTTAAATATTCTTAACAATAAATCTGTATCTGATGAGATTGAATAATTTATATTATATCTATTTTTAACTAATATTTTTTTTTTTATAAATAAACCAGTATGCGGCGGTAAGTCATATTTTTTTTTTAATGAAATATTTTTCCAAGATCTTTTATAAATAGTTAAATTATTTTTTTTGCAATATAAAATATTTCCATAAACTGCGTCAGCGTTGTTTTTCTTGAATTTTGAAACTACATTTAATAAAACATTTTGATCAAAAAAAACATCATCTGAATGCAATATCCCAATTATTTTACCTTTAGCTTTTTTTGTACCGTAATTTAATGATGAATAAATATTACCTTCAAAGTTATAGACTTTTATATTATTTTCTTTTAATGATACTAGATAATCATTTGTATAATCATTAGATTTGGAGTTAATAATAATTAATTCTTTATTTTTATAAGTTTGTTTTTTAAAAGACTCAATTGATGACATAATATAAGGCATACTATTCAACGAACACATTATTATAGATATTTTCATTTCCTCTCGATTAAATAAAGAGCGTTTAATAATAATAAAAAATCTACACCAAATAACATAACTGAATTTTCTACCAAGCAACGTAAGGCCAAAATAAATATTATAAGAGTTGCTATTTTTTCATAATAACTAGAGATTGTTTTTATTTTCAATATGTTAATGATATTTTTATAAATGGTGAGCCAAAAATAAAAAAATAAAAAAAATGATAGTATTCCACCCGAAATTAAAGAATATAGAAATGCGTTCGATACAGGGTTGACTATATTTCTATTTTTAAGTCTCTGTTCATTTATTATATGTCTGTCAGACATTGAGCCATAACCAAGAAATGGCCTTTTTTTAATAAATATTATAGTTTTTTTCCATATATTAATTCTACCAGACGATATAACATTTTGAATATACTCTGATTTGCTTTTAAAATTTTTGTCATCAAATGATCTAAAATGTTTTACACTTTTCTCTTTTTCAATGACTACCAGGTCTTTGTTATTTTGAAGATATGTTTCAACTTTATTGTAGATAATTCTAGAACTTGAAATTGAATAAAATAAAAAAATATGAGATATAAATAAAGCCAAGATTAATTTAGTTTCTCCTTTTTTATTAAAAGCATTATAAATAAATATAAAATTTAATATGAAGTATGATAAAATCGCAAATTTGGATTGAAAAAAAAATATTAATGATCCTAAAATAATTAAAAAAAAGTAGTTAATATATTTTAAGTAATTTATGAATTTGTCTTTGAACAAAAATAAAATTAAGTACAAAAAAAGGATTGATCTTGATAAACCAGTAGTTCTTGGTATCTGATGATCAAAGAAATAAGCGCTTTCTCTCAAAACATCTAAGTGATAAACAGATTGTGTTAATTTAATTGAATAAAAGTCTATTAGAATTTTAGTTGTAAAAAAAATTGTCATTAAAACTATGAAAAAAGTAGATACATAAAAAAATTGTTTAAATTTAAAATTTTTTAGTTTGTGCGCAATCATAAAAATAAATATTGTTGAAAGACTAGAAATCACCCAATGATATCTGCCAATATGATCAATAAAAATTTCAAAATTAGACATTAAAGAATTTTTTGAAATGATTGTAGTTATTAGTTGAACAATTTGGATAAGAAATAATATGTAAATAAATTTATTTTGTTCTTTAAATATTTTATATTTAAGTATTACAAAAATTGATATTATTAACACAAAATAAGGGAATGATGATCTTAGAAAATTAATGACAAATAACAAATTAATCTTTTTAAAAAAATTTGAATTTTTATAATTATTATCCTCAAATATAATTAAATAATCATATGGATCTGATCCAATTGAAATCCACATTCCCATAAAGAGAAAAATTATTAAATAATTCAATTTATTATTTGTAATCATTTATTTCTTTAGAAATTATATTTGCAGTAATTATTTTTCCTTTATAGTTTTGATGCATGCTATCACAAAAAAGACTATTTTTTTTATCATAACTATTTAAATAATCTTTTGTATCAATAAATTTAACAAACTTATTTTTTTCAATTATTTTATCTACTTTGCTTTTATAAAATTTATAAAAATTACTTTCATTATTTTCAAGATTTGATTTGTTAAATAGGGATACAATATAAAAATTTTCAACTTTATATAGTTTACTCAAGCTTATTGCTTTTTCAGTATTTACGTAATATTTTTTAGCAGAATATATATAATCCTCCATGTCTAGCTGTTTTTTTTCATTTCGTATATTTATATTTAATTTGTCAAATACTCTAAGAATTAATTCATCTGTAAAATAAAAAAGTACAAATGTTTTTTTAAGGCTCAATTTAATTGAATTTGCTAAATATAAAAATTTATTATTAAAATCATTAGATCTTTTACTATGTAGTGTCTCATTAACTTTGTTAGCCCATATTATTGTTTTTGGAGAAATATTTTTTTCAAATTCATGTCTCATTACCTTCAATGAAAAACTAGAATTTACACCATTTTTTGAATAATTTTTTTTTACCAAATCGGTTTCTAATAAATCTACCCAGGATAAGTTTTTACTGTCACAAAAACCTTTATTAGATGTAGATCCACCAAATATCCACATTTCATCATTATTATTGAATTTATTTTTTTTAATATTTTTAAGATTGACAGTATCATTAGAGATATAAATTTCTCTTTTTTTTAAACTGTGCAGAGCTAAACTTATGTTATCATTTAAACCATAAGCAAAAATGTTAATATTTAGAGTTATAGTAAATATTATAACTCTTACAATAAATTCAAAGATAATAATTGATAAAAAAGGTAAAATTACTGAAAAATTTATTATTTTTTTATACTTAATAAACATAGAATTATTCCAAAAATGTTACCAAAAACTTTAGGGATTTTATTTAATCTAAACATCAAAATAAGAAATAATGAATAGAACATTTTTATAAAAACAGTAAAATAAAATTTATTTAGCGAAAATTTATTTTTTTTTACAAATTTATATCTATTTCTAATCTCCTGTACTCCAAAATTAAAATTATTCCTTTCTATATTATTTGGATGATAATATTTCGATTTACTAATTACTTTTAATTTCCCCCTTTTACTTAATTGAAAACTAAAAAATAAATCATCTAAATAACTATAACGTCCTAAAGAAGTATCAAATAAATCATTTTTTTTTAAAATTTTTGTTTTATATATACATGCTTGCGTACTCAGCCATTGAACATCTATATCTTTATTAATATTCACCATTTTCGTATGCCACCCATTATTACAAACTACACCTTGTTTAAAATGGTATAGACCAAGATTTATGAATAGATTACTTCTTTTTAGTTTTTCTAATTTATTATTATTTTTTTTTTCTATTAAGTTGAAACCAAAACCAATACTCCTCGGATTTTGCGATATAAATTTATCCATATTTTTTATTGCATTTTTTCCAAATAAAATGTCATCATCACAAAACATTATAAATTTATTCCTTTTATTATAATTTTTGATCCCCAAATTCCTTTGAATAGAGATAGAAGGATTTGATTTAAAAACTTTAATATTTTTAAAATTAGAAAATTTCTTTTTTATCTTGTTAAATTCAATCTTTTTTGAACTATCAATTATTATTATCTCATCAAATTTATTTATAAATTTTCTTATATTAAAAAAAAATTTTTTTAAATAATGATATCTATTTTTTGTTGGAATTATCAAAGATGTTGATCGAATAAACATAAAAAGTAAATAATAATTAAGATATCTGATTTATATCATATTTGATTAAAATTATTTATAAGATTTAAAATATAGGAATTAGTTAAAAAATTCTTTTATTACTTATATAATATAGAATAACCCAGCCTTTTTTTATGCTTAAGCCTATCAATTGAGTTACCACAAGGTGGATTTCCATACATACAGTAACCCGTAAAAGTATAATAAAATTTCTTATTATTTATTAGTCTACTATCTGGTTTTTTTTGATTGTTATTTTGTTCCATTGAATAAATTTTTGGCCAAGGATAATCAAAATATTTTTCCTCATTAAATATAATTCTATTAAGGTTTTTTAATGAAAATACAAAT
>MDTA01039833.1_pt1 | contig 11187 bp, 16 predicted proteins | sample 811151 | NCBI WGS metagenome assembly MDTA01 (sample SAMN05326648, study PRJNA326480) | marine metagenome | isolation source: seawater | place: Indian Ocean: South | collected 2010 | reverse complement strand
TTTCAATAAATAAAGACTCTGGAGTTTTAAAAACTTTGTAGATATCTTCTTTTTTAATACCTCCATACTCAGTTACTACTGCCCCGGTATTATCTATAATAACCCTAAAAGATAATAGGTTTGCTTCTATCGGTCTTTTCTTTTTCATGCGAATGAAACCGCCTTAGTATCGCCTCTAAGCCCTGCTTTCATGTAGCTAGTTGCTCTACCCTCAAAAAAGTTTTGATGTTCAACCCCTAGTACGTCATCTAACCAAGGTATAGGATTATCTTTCACACCGTAGTTAGGTTTTAGTCCTAGCTGTAGTAATCGTCTGTCTGCTATAAACCTTATGTATTTCTGCATATCTTTTTTAGACAAGCCTTGTATGTCTCCCATTTCAAAAACTAAATCTAAAAATCTATCTTCCAAATCTATCATGTCCCTACAAGCCTGATAGATTTCTTTCTTAAAATCATCAGTCCATAGATCTATGTTTTCCTGTATAAACTCTCTAAATAGTTTTGTCATAGCTTCAACGTGTAGAGATTCATCACGGATACTATAGGTAATTATCTGACCCATACCTTTCATCTTACCAAATCTAGGAAAGTTTAACAAGATAATAAAACTAGAAAATAACTGTAAGCCTTCAGTAAAGCCTGAGTAAATTGCTAGGGCTTTAGCTATAGATTCTTTATCAGCTTTGGTAACTTTAATTTTATCAATGTATTCATGTTTATCTGCCATAGCTTCATACTCAGCAAATGCTTTGTATTCTACTTCAGGCATCCCTACAGTATCAAGTAATAAACTATAGGCATGTTGATGTATGCTTTCCATATTATTAAAAGCACCCATCATCATTCGGGCTTCAGGTTTTTTAAATATCTTCATATATCTATCAACATACCCGGTACTTACATCTACATCTGACTGAGTAAATAATCTAAATATCTGAGTTAAAAGATTCTTTTCTTTATTATCTAAATCTTTCCAATCTTTAACATCATTATGTAAAGGTACGTCTTCTGGAAACCAATGCATTTGATTTTGTTGGAAGTAATAATCAAACATCCAAGGATAATCAAAAGGTTTATAGTAATCTCTAGTATCTAGTAATGCCATTATCTCCTCCCAAAGATTTCTTGTAAGTCTCGTTCTACTACAGTTCTGTGCATGTAACTACATTCTTCTGGCCGCCCTAAAGCATCTGTCTCACAAACTCTAATAAAGTTATGTTGAGGTTGATCTTTTAATTGAGGCTCCGTAGGATAACTACTGCACCCTACTGGAAAAGCAAAGAATATTATAAACATAATACTTATTACGCTGACCGCTAGTTCTCTTTTAATTTTCACTATTGCTCCTTTAAATTTTTCCACGAAATTTGTAAGTCTTTATTTTTTGATATTTCTATATCAATTAAATCTGAAAGAAAAGCGCACTCTTTCTGTGCATCAGGGCTGCTCCTTAATGAAACAACTCTAGCAAAAGCTGCTAGAGATCCTGTCCAAATCCACTCTGTCATCATACTCTGTGGGAGTACCATTCTAGCTTGTTCAGGAGCTACACCAGAATTTAAAAGGTCTTCATAGAACTCTTTTGTTTTTTTCATTACACGATTGTAAGTAAATCCAGTTGTAAGATTATGCTCGATATACTCGTCAGAAGATCCTTGTTTTTTATTATCTGCCGCTTTTCTCCATCCTCTAGGCTCATAAAAAGTAACTTCACTATCTACATATCTTCTACTAATCTCATTCCAAACTAAACCTACCTGATGTTTAACCATCTGCCTAGCTACAAATACTGGAGCAGCTATTCTAAACTGTAATTGAACATGCCCAAAGGGAGTCCAGTGTTTGTGTCTAGCTAAATACTTAATTAGCTTTTCATCTCCTGAGTCCATCACTTCTTTTGTTTTATTAAAAGAAACTCTAGCAGCGTTAACTACTGTTAAGTCTGAACCCATTACATCTATTAATTTTGCTTCCATAATTAAATTATCCCTCGCAACTTAGACATGCATCATCATCTAAATTAATTTTAGGTATTTTTATATCTACATTTTCTGTGTTTCTTGCAGAGTTAGATCTTAAATAGTACAAAGATTTTAATTTTTTAGCTCCTGCCCAATGTACTCCATTAACATAGTTTAGGTAATCATCATGTATGTTTTGAGGTTGTGTAGATGGAGGGAATGTAAAAAATAGATTTACACTTTGGCTTTGACAAATATATTTTTGTCTTTGATATGCGTGTTCAATGCACCACATTTGATCTATCTCAGGGGCAGTCTTAAATATTTCTTTTTCTTCCTCAGAAAGTTCTTTAAGATTTTGAACTGATCCTTCATCAGCCGATATAGCTTTCCAAGTCTTATCGTTATTTATTCCTTTCTCTTCGAGAAGGCGTTGGAGATATTTGTTTTTAACTTTGTAAGACCCTGTAAGCGTTTTATGAGTGAAAACATTAGCTCTGATCGGCTCAATAGAAGGGCTTGTTCCACCACATATAATGCTGCTACTGGCATTAGGAGCAATAGCGAGAAGATGAGAATTCCTAAGATTGCTACCAACCATATCTGGAGCTTCGCTGCGTTCTTTAGCAAGTCTTTCAGAAGCTCTAATGGCTTCGTCTTTGATGTGTCTAAAAGCTCTGTTATTGAATGAGGCAGACCTATAACCTGCGAAAGGTAATCCATTACGCTGTAAATAACTATGAAACCCCATCGCACCAAGCCCGACTGCACGTTCCCTATATGCTGAATAACAGGCTTTTGTGTACCCTTCTTTCCCTGATTTAACATATTTACTAAACTCCTCCAAGGTATTTATATTATCTGGTTTAAAGTTATCTATTGAGTTATCAATAAAATGTTCTAGTATATTATCTAGCATAGTAATTAAGTCAGGAATAAAATATTCGTCATTACACCACTCATCAAAGTATTCTAAATTTACGCTAGATAAACAACAAACAGCAGTCCGTTCTGAGTTAGTAGGTAAAGTTATCTCTGAGCATAAGTTACTTTGCTTTACCTCTAAACCTAATTCTTTTTGTTGTTCAGGAAGAGCTTCATTACATCTGTCTAAATTAATTATGTAAGGCTCTCCAGTTTCTGCCCTAGTATTTAATAGTTGAAACCATAGATCTCTAGCTTGAATAACTTTAACAGCTTGTTTTGTTTTAGGATCTATGAGTCTCCAAGGCCCATCAGTTTTTACAGACTCTAAAAACTCATCTGTAATACTTACCCCATTGTGTAAGTTTAAACATTTTCTATTTATATCTCCACCAGTAGTTTTACGCATTGCGATAAACTCTTCTATCTCAGGGTGAGATATATCCATATATGCAGCATAAGATCCTCTTCTAGTTACGCCCTGATTAAAGGCTAACATTTGAGCATCTACGACATGCATGAATGGAATACTACCAGTTGACTCACTACCGCTAGAAGTAGATATCCCATTACTCCTAACACTCCCCCAATATCCACCGATACCTCCACCTGAACTTGCAAGCCATATGTTCTCATCGTAGTGACTAGAAAGACCGCCCCTTGAATCAGGAACATAATTAAGAAAACAAGAGATAGGTAAGCCACGCTTGGTATTTCCGTTACTAAGGATAGGAGTGCTAAACATGAACCAATTATTACTTGCGTAGTTATAAAGTCTTTGTGCAAGATTAAAATCAGTAGTTCCCTGAAAGGTTGCGCCATATACTGAAGCCCTAGCAAAAGCTTGTTGAGCATTTGTTTCTTCTCCCCATAAGTACCTGTCTTTTAAAGTCTCTATAGAAAAACTATTTAGTTTAGCATCACGGCTCTGATCTATCTCTATCCCTAGATAGTTTTCTTTTGATGTGATTAAAGTTGGCTGCATTTTTCTTCCTTTTCAATTTTTTTCTTTTGTTATACTTCATAGTCCTCTCTGATTTACGATCCCAGCGCATCTGGATTATCCTTTAGATACTTAGATAGCTTATCATCATACCATTTTGCTTTATCTAAATCCTCTATCGCTTTACCCTTGTAGCGCATCCTCCACCTATATTTAAGTGTGTTGCCTCGTAAGTATCCTATAAACTCTTCAGGAGTTAACATAGCTTCTATAGCATCTATGCACTCAACACCGCCTTTATTATAATGTGGCGGCTTGTTTACATTATCTTCAGCTAATCCTCCATCATAATAAAGACCACCATTAGTATATCCTCTATCATAACCATATGATGTTTTAGCAGCCTTGTCCCACTCTTCAGGTGTTGCGTTATCTATACTAGCTACTCCCATGTTACATATCCTCCTCATTAAGTTCATCAAGTTTTTTTCTAAAGTCCATATCTACCCAAGAATCAGGTAAGCTTTCTTCCGAAAACCATCTAAAGTCATGTGACCAAGCCCACTCTGCATGAGTTCTTTTTGTGCCGTCCTTTCTCCGTTTAGCTTGAGGCATAGGAGAATTAGGTTCAGCAAATAAAAATACTAATTCCATATTTTTTGGTAAAGCTTTTTTAATCCAAGGGTATTTATTATATTCATGGTAGTCCCAGAATCTCCCCTTAGACTCCAATAAAATTATTTTACCATCATGTTCAGCTAAAAAGTCAGGATGATATTTGTGGTTGACAACATACTGAATTATATTTTCTTCTGTGGGATGATGCTGCCATTTTGAAAGTAATCCAGTATGTAATTTATACTCCCAATTAGAATGATACTTTGTTAATTCTTTTGGTCTAGCTTTCCGTTTCTTTCTTACTGAAGCATATTTCTTTTTAGCCACCATACAAATAATCCTTATAATGTAGACTAAAGTATTTATAGTCTATGTCCTTTAAAATATGCCCTTGCTTAACCATCTTTTTTAGTATTTTATAAGTCCATCTTTTACTAAACTGGCCTAGAACATACGTTCCATTATGGCTAACATATTGAAGTTTCGGTAACATATCATCTACATTATCTATAGAAACCTTGCTACTTTCTTCTTGGTTAACCAGTGATTTTACCCAATCAACAAGAATAATTGGCACTTGTTTATTTATTTTTTTAATGGTTTTTCTATTCATGCTTCTTGTACCTTTGGAGTAGATACTACTTTGGTAAAGTATACAGGGCCTTTAGAGTATAAAAATACTCTAAGCCCTTCTCCTTCATTAGCATCTGAATGACATTCAAACTTGTGATTACACCAAGAACATTCTTTAGGTAGTTTCATATTACCTTTAACGCCCTCTGGTATAGGATTATAGCATCTTTCTGGAGGCGAATCAATTTTTAATTCTTTCTTAATTAATTTAATTTTGTCGGTAACATTAGGTTTGTCTAAATCGTCAGGTCTAAATAAACAAAGCTCACCAGTTTCTTTGTTGATTACCAAGAAGCCGCCTTCATTAGTCTTTAAAGCTTTCTCATAACCTGCTAACTGAGCTAAGTAACCAAAGCTATCTGATTCCCCTAAAGTACCTTCCTCAAACTTCTTAAAAGCAAACTTAGATGCTGATTTAATATCTACAACTTCACCATCTATTTTACAATCTATGTGTCCTTTTATTCCAGAAACAGTAACTTCTTTTTGTTCATCCTCTACAGTATGACCTGCTAGTTTTGTTAACATAAGTAAGACTTCTTCTAACAAATGCCCATAAAGAAATTTTATTTGTACAGACGGATGAACTTTTTTAGGTTCAGCTTTAAGTTTCATATCATACCAAAGCTGCCTAGATGGTTTACCAATGTTGCTCATTCGTAACCCTTGTTCTTGATTTCTAGGAGTAGCCCAATGAAGTAAAGCTTCTTTTATTTTGTTACCAAACTCCTCTGCTATTTCCTCAGATATACTTATATCTTTGTTTTCAGAGAGTCCATCTATGGCTTTATAGATATCTTCTACTAAAGTATCTAGACTTTTAGAATAATTCAAGCTGCTTTCCTTTATCTTTTTGATGGTTTACAAACCTTAACTTTCTAGTTTGACTATTATAATGGAGATACTGAACACCTAGTTTCTTTTGTAGTGGCGACCTAGCTGATAGCCTTCCATCTTTATAAGACTTAACATCTATTAATTTAACTGTGCCACCCGGGGAAACAGCTACAATATCTATAGGCCCTGTGCATCCACAATTTCTAAAGACTTGATAACCTTTATCCCATAGATAAGTAACAGCATAGTGTTCTGCCATATCTCCAAATCTGTTTGGATCATTAGTGTGTTTCACTCCAGTTCCCTCCTATTTTATATTCCCCATCTAGAGGACAGTTTAAAGATAGTGTACGTTGTACCTCTTGGATTGCTTTAACTCCAAGTTTACCTACTTGATCTGCTTGATCTTCTACTACTTCTACTTGCCATTCATCATGGACATTAGCTACTACATTAGCATCTAGATCTTTAATGTAATCATTAAATAATATAAGTCCCTGCTTCATTACTACAGCACCAGCACCTTGTAACAAAGTATTTAGTGCTGCATGTTTTCTTCTTATAATAAGCTTTCGACCATCTATTCCTTTAATGTATCCTTTTGAAGCCGATCTTTCAACTCTAGTTGCAAGATTTCTAAATGATGGTAAATTATTAAAGAATGATTCTCTAAGTTTTTTACCAAGCTCTCCACTTCCTCCAGCCACAGTTCCAAGCTTTTTATTTGCTGCTCCGTATATGAGTGCATAGATGAATGTTTTTGCCTGATCTCTTGATTTAAGCCCTGCAAGTTTTTGATTAGTGGAGTGAATGTCTCCGTTAATAATTTCATTAATGTAATCCTCATCATTCATGTAGTGCGCTAACATCCTGAGTTCTAGTTGTGAAGCATCAATGCCTACTAACTTATAACCTTTAGGGACAGTCCAGCAAGCTCTACATTCTTTACCGTAGTCTGCCGTTACACTAGGTATCTGAGCCATATTAGGACTAGAGTGTGTCATACGACCAGTTACGGCTCCATTAGAATTAACATACCCATGCACTCTGTCATCTTCTTTAACTTCTTTGAGCCATGAAGATATTTGTGCTGTTCTTTTTTGAAGCATTAAAAACTCAGCTATTAACTGCGCTTCTGGTATGTGAGTTATTTTACTTAGTATTGATTCATCTACTATAGGTTGTCCTGTTGGTGTAAACTTTTTAGGTTTCCATCCAAAGTCTTGTAAGTATTCACCTATCTGTTTTCTAGATCCTAAGTTAAACTCAGTAGAAATAGTTCGCTTAATCTTGCCCTGCTTTTCTATTTTATCATACTCGTCACTAGATAACCTGATTCTTTTACTAAGCTCTCTACACTTTGCAAACTTAGATAGTGTGCCATCTTTATTATAAGTTGCCCTAAGTGTATATACTTCTTTTTTAGGTCTAAAAGATTTAGTAACTTTCTTTGTTACCTCTTGCATCTTATCTGATAATTTTGCAAATAATAACTGAGACTTTTCTAAATCTAAAAGAAATCCTTTTTCTCTCTGATTATGAATTGCTGCTGCAATATCATGTTCTATAGATATAGACTTACTAGAAAATTGTTTAGATTCTTTTCGTAAGTGTTTAAAAACTAAAGCATTTAACATGACATCGTTCTGACAATACTTCAACATTTCAGGAGTATAGCCATCAGAAAATTCTTTATACTCTAGTTTGTTATGTCCTAATCTATATCCCCAAGCTTCAAGACTATGTGAACCTTCTCTTGTTGGATTAAATAATCTAGACAAAACTAAAGTGTCTCTAATTATTTTATTTCCCAAGTCTAGTCCGTATAGTTTCTTGATTACAGGTATATCAAAAGCTAGTATGTTATGTCCGATAAGTTTCTTAGCTTTAGATAAAAGATCTAAACCTTTATCAAGTTCATCTGGGCCATAAGAATAAAGACATTGATCATCTATATCATATGCGACAATGCACCATATTTTTGTAGCTTTAAGATCATCTGTTTCTATGTCAAATACTAGATTCATTAGAAGGGTATCTCATCCTCGTAGTTAGTTATTAGTTCGTCTTCGTCATTCATATCAAAGACTTCTTTTAATCTACCAGTTTCTTTATTATATAATAAGTGTGCTGCACCTCCTGTATCCCCTGTGTACCTAGACTTTAATACTCTTAAATGAGTCGTGTTAGCCTCTGTCTGATCTTCAGACTGCTGGTTTCTTTCAATAGCTATAACGCAATCAGATAACTGAGCGATACTTTGTGAACCTCTCAAGTGAGATAATCCAACTGTTACGCCTTGCTCATGTCCTTTGTTGCCCTCTATTCTTCTAAGATGTGATACCAATACCATACCTGCATTAGTTTCCTCTACTAAAGATCTGAGCCTAGTCATTATATTATCAATAGATCTGCGCTCATCACCGCCCTCCATAGCTGAAGTAAGCATAGCTAAGTGATCCACCACTATCCATTTACAATCACAACCCATAATCATGTATCGTAATTTAGCAAAGATTTCTTCAACGTCATGCTGCCCCAGATGGGAGTAAATCCAAAGTCTATCTTTGCCGACACCATTAATTAAATTATCATAGTGTTTTTTCCATTCGCCCTCTGGAAGCTCATCTCTTACTTGGTCAATATAAATTCTAGCGTCAGCTTCAATAGATACTAGTCCATCTATTGTTCTTTCTTTGTTCTCTTCTAAAGCTAGAATACCTATACGATCCTCAGTATTTTTAAGAAGCCAATGCTCTAACTCTCTAGTGATACTAGATTTACCTAGACCAGTTCCACCAGTTAAAGTAACTAGCTCACCTCTTCTAAGGCCATAAAGTTTTCTGTTTAATCCTTCCCAAGGATAAGGAATAGACTGTTCTTTCTTACGATTAAAATATTCATCGCCAAGATCAGAAGCATTTATAATGCCTGATGGAGTGTAAGTCTTAGAGTTCCACCAAGCTTGTACATAAGCTTGTCTACTACCATTCTTTAGAATGTCATTAGGATCTTTAAACTGATCTGGCATGGAAAGTATTTTAGCTTTACCGGGTTTGAACAATCTAGCTGCTTTCTTAGAAGCATCTACACCTGCCTTATCAGAATCAAAGTTAATTATAATGGTATCAAATGTTTCTAAGAACTCTAGATTTTCTTTGATATCTTTTACAGCACCACCTGCGCCATTCTTAACTGACACCACAGGCCACTTAGATCCTAGTAATTCATAGGCTGCAAGAGCATCACATTCACCCTCAGTTAAAGTAATAAACTTACCCCCACCAGTGAATAGCTGTTGTCCAAATAATCCTGTACCTTTTGGTGAGCCTCGCCAAATAAATTCTTTATCCAAACAACTTCTTACTTTAGTACCCACTAACTCATTTGCTATGTAGTAAGGATAAAAATGAGTCTTTACTTTACCGCCCTCATTAATTGATTTTACATTATATCTTTTACAAGTTGCTAAAGATATACCTCTATCATTTAAAGCAGCTAATTCACCTTCACTATGTTCCATAGAATACTTATCATAATTTTTAATCGGTGATACTTTATTGGTGCTTTTAGCCACACCAGTACCATAGTAATCAGGGAAATGAGTATTGCAACTAAAACAATAAGCAGACCCATCATCATTAACACTAACCGCATCGCTACTACCACAATCATTACATGATTTATGATATTCAACAAACGCCATTCAAACCTCCATAAAAAAATGGGAGCCGAAGCTCCCTATTTAGTTTTGGTTTCATTCTTTAAATCAAGAACTAAACCTCTCTCAACGTACTGTTCTCTAAGTAATTCCCTACTAAGGTGAGCAATTTTTCCTTGGCTTTCATTCAACATCTGTGTAAGCATTTGTGCTTTTTCACTCAGATCTGCTAAATCAAATTCCTCACCATCCATAGTTAATTTACCTTTGACTTCAGAGTTCATCGTCTTCCTCATCGTCCTCTATATCGAACTCATCTTTCTCAGCGTTGTACTCTACAAGTTTTAGCACTTGCATTTGCTGAAAGTCTAAGCCTTTATATGTACGATTTTTCCAAGTAGACTCCCACTCTTTGTACTGAACCACTACTTCTGATCCATTACCTACGCCCACATCTATTTCATTCTTCTTAGCATCTTTAAGTTTAGGTGCTTTCCGAATCATACCACCCGGGCCATTAACTTTACGTTTAATAATGAGTGCAGGGCCTTCATCCATCTGTTTGATGTTGAAACCTCTTTCCTCAAAATCAGCTGCTGTAGCCTGATCAACTACAAGATTAACAGTATAGCAGGGTTCATATGTAGTGTTTGGTGTGGTCACATATGCCCAATACGCAGTTCCTCTAACTATTGCCATAGTTTTTCCTCTTAATTAAAAGTTGCATTTTACAGGTAGTGAAAGTATATGTCAAGCATATTCTTTTTCCCACCCTTTCTTTCTACGCCTCAGACCTAAATCTGAAGCATCTCTACTGGCATGGCATTTTGCAGCATACCAATAAGTAGAACCTAATTCTTTTTCCAGTTCTTTTCTGTTGTAGGGTTTAGCTTTACCATGAGCCACAGGTTTAATCTTACCTCTCTTATTGCCCACAACAACATTACAAAGTCTCCAGCCATCTTGATATAACCATACGTTATAGTCATCACCCCTCTTAGGATTTAAAAGTTTATCTTTTAAATTTAAAATGTCCTGAGTCATACTCATAAACTAATCCTCTTTAGCTAAAGTATTTATCCAAGTTACAAATAGATTGTCTAGGTTTTCATCTTGTAATTGATAACACCCAACCTCACTACAAGTATCCATAACAAACTTAAAGAATTTTAGTTTAGTTCTTTCCTTTGGTTGCTTTAGTCCAGCCCTCATAGCCCATAACTGCGCCCACCAATCATCAAGATCAGAATAAAATTCTTGCCAAGGATCTGTTGCACTCATTCTGTTTCCCTCACTATGACTTTGTTTTCGGTTTCAAACCATACTTTAGCACCACAAGCTAATGGTTTGTCAGGGGAGTATACAAACTTTCCAAGAGAAAGTCCATTCTTATCTAAGATTGTTACTGCGTATCCCTTTCTGTTTTCTTTGTAGTCTTTAACAGTGAAGACAGGTTTACTGTAACTTTTATAACTTTTAGAATTGGCTCTAATGTTATGTTGGTTAACGTGAATTCTAGTTTTCATAGGCGTTCATCTCCGTTGCCGTTGCTGGTAGCCCCTTTAAAATCTAAAGGGGTCGCTTACGCTCCCCTTTAGATCTTTAAAG
>MDTA01056506.1_pt1 | contig 11188 bp, 6 predicted proteins | sample 811151 | NCBI WGS metagenome assembly MDTA01 (sample SAMN05326648, study PRJNA326480) | marine metagenome | isolation source: seawater | place: Indian Ocean: South | collected 2010 | reverse complement strand
TTCCATTAGGTAACTAAACAAGTAAATAAAAAAAATAATTAAATATACAACATTATAGCTAATTGAAAAATTAATAAAATAATAAAATGATAATGGAATCAAAAAAGAAATAACAAGAAAAAAAGAATTAAAGACTTTTATTTTCTGATATGGATTAAATTCATTAATTAGTTTTGAGTCTAAATAGTATAAACAAATTGAAAAGCTTGAGACAATAGACAGAAAAAACTTTAGAAAATTGATACTATAACTTGAATCATATTCAAAGAAACAAGCTATCAGAGAAAAAAATAAAATGGAAATTGAAAGAAATGAGGCTGCTTTTCTTTTTCCAATCAAAAGTATTAGTGGATATATAAATAAAGTAGTTAGAATAACCAGTACAATATTAATTAGATTAAAATTGAGAAACTGCATATTTTCTGGATTTGAAAATTTGGGAAACCATTCAGATGAAGAAAAAATTATGAATAAAAATATAGGGATTAAAATAAAGAAGTTTTTAGCAATAAGATAAAAAATACCATAACTACTATTAATCACTCGATTGTCAGAAATATTGTATTTAATTAAAATAATCTGTTTTTTATAATTAAGGAAAAATCCTATGATAAATGTAAGAATAAAAAGTATTAAATAAATAATTTTCCATGCCCATTGATTTAGATCATCGTTAGAAAATATATCATCAATAAAAAGATAAAAAACACTACCTAAAAACATTCCTAAGATAAAAAAAATAAAATATTTTACAAAGAATATCTCATTTTCTTTAAACTTATCTGAAAAAAGATAACACAAATTGGCTTGTGAAATAAAAATGCCGATAAAAAACCTACTAACTGAAAAAAGAATTAAAAATAGTACAAGATAATTATCAAGTGGAATTAGTGGAAATAAATAAATTACTGATATCGATAAAAAAAAATTAATTTCATTTTTTTTAAAAACACTAAAAAATATTTTATGAAAATATAATGAAAATAATCTGGAGAAAAAACTAATAAGTATTAATGAGGAAGAAATAATAATAGATAATCTTCCATCAATTTCAGAGAAAAAAAAAATACATAGGTGGGTTATAATTGAAAAATTCAAAAAAAGATCCAATCCATCGAGAATTGCAATAAGATTATGTTTCTTAAAGCTAAGTAAGTTTTTGTTATCAGTTTGTTTAGTCATTAATTTTTTATCAATTGATTTAAAAAAACTTTCATTTCAACTATTTTCTCTAACTTTTCTTGTTTAGAAGTAATATACATTAATTTTGAATCTGGTATTAATTTTATTTTCTTTGGGAATAGATTAACTAATTCTAATAGTTTATCAATTTTTTGTTTATTCTGATTCCTAAATTCAATTACAAATCCAGAAGGACAAATATCAATTTTTTTTATTTTAAGTTTTTTTGACAAAATTTTTATCTCCATTATATCAGATATATTTTCAAAAGAATTAGGAAGCTTCCCAAATCTATCTGTAAGATCTGCAAACATCTCTTTTAAGTCTTCTATTTCATTTATATTAGACATCTTTTTATAAATATTCATTCTCAAGTCTAAATCGTTGATATATTTTTCAGAAATTTTCAATGAAAAACCTAAATTAATTTGAGGTGACCAAGCCAAATCATCGTGTGGTTCATTTTTAATCTCACTTATTATTTCATTAACCATTTTGTAATATAACTCTATTCCAACTTCTTTTATGTGACCAGATTGTTGAGAACCGATAATATTCCCTCCACCTCTTAGATCTAAATCATTTGAAGCTATAGAAAAGCCTGCTCCCAACTGTGTGATTTTCGATATAATTTTCAATCTATTTATAGAGTTCTCATCAATCTTTAAGTTTTTTTCCAAAACCAAATAAGCATATCCCTGTATTGAGGATCTTCCAACCCTACCCCTCAATTGATAGAGTTGAGAAAGTCCGAACATATAAGGTTTTTCAATAAGAATTGTGTTAACATTAGATAAATCTAAACCTGACTCAATTATTGCAGTTGAAATGAGAATTTGAATCTTTTTTCTATAGAAATCATCATAGATTCTTTCAACCTCAGAATTTTTAAGTTTTCCGTGAATTACAGAAATAATTACTCCAGGAAATAATTTAAGTATTTTTTTTTTTAAATTTTCAATATCTGATATTCTTGGTGTTACATAAAATATTTGCCCATTCCTATTAAGCTCATTATTTACTATTTTTTTTATTGAGCGATCTTCATAAATTGTTAAAAAAGTTTTTACATTTAATCTATCAATTGGAGGGGTCTTAATAAGAGAAATGTCTCGTATCTTAAATATGGAGGACTGCAGAGTTCTGGGAATTGGAGTTGCGCTCAGAGTCAAAATATGAACTTTTGGCTTTAACTTTTTCAGTTTTTCTTTTTGTTGAACTCCAAAACTTTGCTCTTCATCGACTATTATCAACCCTAAGTTTTTAAATTCTACATCTTTTGACAAAATTGAGTGAGTTCCAATAATACAGTCAACTGTTCCATTTTTAATATTTGTTTTAATTTCAGATTTTTCTTTTGAGGTTTTGAATCTCGAAATTACTTCAATTTTATAATTAAACTTAAGAAATCTTTTTAAAAAAGTTTTTATATGTTGATTTGCTAACAAAACTTTTGGACAAATCATAGCAACTTGATAGCCAGATGACATTGTCATAAAAGCTGCTCTCATTGCAATCTCTGTCTTTCCAAAACCAACATCACCACAAATAAGTCGATCCATAGGTTTTCCTGATAGTAAATCTTCTTCAATTTGATTGATTGATTTTATTTGATCAGATGTTTCAGTAAACTCAAACTCAGAGGCAAAGGATTCATATTCTAATTTGTTAAAAATCATTTTGTCGCCTTTTTGAAGTTCTCTTTTGGCTGCCGTTTTTATTAGCTCTTCAGCTATATTATTAATTTTCTTTTTTACTGAAGCTTTCCGGAATTGCCAATTCTGAAGACCAAGCTTATCGAGCGTAACATTTTGATTTGTTGGACCAAATTTTGAAATTAACTCTAAATTTTCTACTGGAATAAGTAATTTATCATTATTTTGATAAAGAATTTCGATAAAATCTTGTTCAAGTTCATTGATAGATTTACTTATTAATCCATTAAATTTCCCTATACCATGGTCTATATGAACAACATAATCTCCTAAATTTAATTTTGTGAATTCACTAATTATATTATCATCATTTTCCTTATTGGTGGTTTTCCTTTTAACTATTTTTTCAAAAAAGTCATTTTCCGATAAAAAATTTATTTTCTGACTATCTGATTTTTCAAATTCAAAACTATGTTTTAAGGAGCAATTTAAAATCAATACTTTTTTATTATCATTAAAGAAAATTTGTTCGTTTATTGAAGGATACTTTGAGAAGTTAATTGAATTTTCATCTAAAATCTTTGAAATTTTTTTTGTATTTGCCATAGTATTTGAACAAAAGATATATTTGTTTTTATGATATAATTTAATTTCAGAAATAATCTTACTTAAATTCTTATTTTTATTATTTGTGAAAAAAATATCTTCAGAAAAAGTATTAAATTCAGGGTTAGTGATAGATTGATAAATTAGATATAGTTTGTTAATAGATTTAATTTTATCTAGAAAATCATTTTTTTTTAAATAAAATTCAAATTCAGATAGTTTGAAATTTGTTGATTCAATAATTTGACTTTCAATTTTACTATAATTCATAGAAAACATTTCTTTAAAATCACTTTCAAAAAAAAAACTATAATTATTTAGAAATGAAATAATTGAATCATATTTATTATATAAAATTGGATAAAATTGATCTCTTCCAGGTAAAAAAATATTATTAGAAATAGATTTGTAATACTCGTTTCTATCGGTGAAGCCCATCTTTCTGTATAATTCTCTGAAATTTTTTATTGATTTATCATTAAAAATAATCTCAGATGCAGGAAAAAGATCGTAAGAATTAACTTTATTATTAGACTTTTGACTCTCAATATCAAAAAAACTTATACTTTCGATATGATCGAAATCAAATAATATTCGAGCTGGGTTATTATTATTTGGAGAAAATATATCAATTATATCTCCTCTAATTGAAAATTCACCCTTGCTTCTTACAAAATCAACTCTTTCATACATATTATTTATTAAAAAGTCTTTGATTTCTTCAAAACTTTTTGAACATTTTTTTTTTAAAGTAATTTTTTTTTTTTCTAGATCTTCTCTAAGAATTGTTTTAGAAATTAAAGAGCTGTAAGAACCTATAAAAATAATTTTCTTATTTTTTGGGAATAATATCTTGTATAGTGTTTTTATTCTTTCAGATAAAATTTCTTTAGTTGGTGATATATTTGAAAAAAAGTCACAATCAAAATCTGGAAATGTTAAAACTTCAATATTTGAACCAAAAGATTTAATTTCTATCTTCAAATCAATCATTGATTTAGTATTATTGGTAAAAAAAGCAATTCTTTTTAATTTCTCACATGCTAAGATAAGAAATAAAGGTAATGAAGACTCACTAACACTATTATTTTTTTTTAGCTTAAAATATTTGGTATTTTCTAGTTTAGATTCGTGCATTACAAAATTGCAAAAGTTTTTTTAATATTCCATTTTTCAAATTAGCAGGTGGATCTTTTTTCTTTAAAATTATGTTAAGTAATTCATTATCAGGAAGATTCAGTATTTGCTCAAGCTCAACCAATTCGTCATTAGAGATTTCTCCCTCAATTTTACTTACAAACCTTTCAAAGATAATATCTAATTCTTTGATACCTCTGTATTTTGATCGATGTAAAATTTTTTTTTTAAAATTTTTATTCATAGTTAATGTTTATTATTATTTATAAATTAATAGATAATAATAATTTTTCATGAATATTATAAAAATAAATATTTTTAGTAATTTAGATAATAAAAAAACTATTTTTCTAAATAATGTAAAGGAATATTTTGGTTCAAGAATAATTGATACGCTTGTACATTTTCCTTTGGGAATAAATAGAAATAATTTAAGAACTGATTTCAATGTAAATGATATAAATAAAATTATAACTCTTGATGTTAAAATTATAAAACATTTGCAAAATTACAATAAAAAATCTCCATACAAAGTAGTTGGTCAGATTGAATCAAAACAAGAAATAAATTTACTTTATTTTAATATTTACAAAGATTTTTTAAAACAAAAACTTTTAATCAATAATACCTATAGAATAACTGGAAAATTGCAGTTTTTTTCTAATTCTTTTCAATTCATTCATCCATTAAATATTCTAGATAAATATAAATTAAATGAGTTTGAAGAAATAGAGCCAATATATAATTTAGCAAGAAAAAAAATAAATAAGAAGTTATTTAGAAATTTAGTAAAAAAAAATTTAAAAATTTTCAATAATTATAATTTTCCCAAAGAATGGATATTAAAAAAGTTTTTGCAAAAAGACTGGGTTTCTTTCAAAGATTCAATAAATAACTTACATACACCACCAATTAATACAAAACTAAATTTATCTGAAAAGTGGAGAAAAAGATTAGCTTTCGATGAACTTCTATCAAATTTTTTAATTTTTAATAAATTAAAAAAAAAAACAAAGCAAAAGAATTTCTTAAAAATTTCAGATTTTTCTTTTTCAAATAATATTTTGAACAAATTAGATTTTGAGTTGACTGAGGATCAAAAAAATACATTTAAAGAGATCAAGAGGGATTTGATGGGAAATGAGAAGATGTATAGATTAATTCAAGGGGATGTTGGATCAGGAAAAACAATTATTTCGTTACTAACAATTGCCGATTGTGTTAATTCAGGTTGTCAAGCTGTTCTGATGGTTCCAACTGAATTATTAGCTAAACAACATTTAGAATACTTTGAGAAATATTTTAAAGATATAAAAATTGAATTATTGACTGGGAATACAAAACAAAAAGAAAGAATTTATGAAGATATAAAGAATGATAAAATTAAGATTTTGATTGGCACTCATTCAGTATATAACAAAGCTATAAAATTTAAAAATTTAGGAATAATTGTAATTGATGAACAACACAAGTTTGGCGTTAAACAAAGAATAAACTTAATTGAAAAATCAATTGATTGTCATACTTTGATAATGTCAGCAACGCCGATTCCAAGAAGTTTATCATTTGTGATGTACGGAGAAATTAAAGTTTCAAATATTAAAACAAAGCCTAAAGGAAGAAAAGAAGTTACGACTTCGATAATTAGCGACAAACAAATTGAAAATCTTATTTCTGGGATAAAAAGAAAATTAGAGAAACAAGAGCAAATCTTCTGGATTTTACCTAATATCGGAGAAGATATTATTGATATTGATAGTGACAAAGAAACTGTAAAAACTCGTTACGAGTTTTTAAAAAAAATATTTGGGTCGAAAGTAGGCATTATTCACGGGAAAATGAATAAAGAAGAAATACTCAATAATATGAAGAATTTTAAGGAAAAAAAAACAAAAATACTCATTTCCACCACTGTCATTGAGGTTGGCATCAATATCCCATCAGCAACCTTAATGATAGTTGAAGAAGCAAATAAATTTGGACTCGCTCAACTTCATCAGTTGAGAGGAAGAATATCAAGAAGTGATAAACTGTCGAATTTTGTATTAATTCATAACTATAAATTAACTGACTTAGCTAAGAATAGATTATTAATACTTAAGCAATATGATGATGGTTTTAAAATAGCTGAGAAAGATCTTTTCTTGAGAGGTTCTGGCGATTTATTGGGAACAAATCAATCTGGTTTGCCAAAATGGAAATTTTTTGATCCGTTTAATGATTTAGAATTAATTGAAAAAGTAAAAGAAAATTGCGAAATTCTTCTTACGGATACTAACAATTACAAAAAAACAATTTCCTTTTTGATTAACAGTTTTTATAAAGATAATAGTTTCAAGAATTATCTTTCGGCTTAGCGTCAAGTTGAATAATTCCTGCAGAAACTATTGTTTTTATTGCGTCATCAACTTTAACATTTAGATACTTTATTTGACTTTTTGGTACCATCAATAAAAAACCTGATGTTGGATTAGGTGTTGTTGGGACAAATACATTTATCATACTAATTTTAATTTTATTTTTTACAGCCCCTTTCACTTCTCCAGTTGTAAAACCTATTACCCAAACTCCTTTTCTAGGGTATTCAAGCAATACAGCTTCTCTGAAAGCATTAGAATTATTTTTAAGTAATGTTTCTAAAATTTGTTTAATAGTTTTATAAAAAACTTTAATTAAAGGTATTTTTTGAATTACTAACTCTGTTTTTTTCAAAACATATGAACCAAAAAAATTAGCAGTTATAAATCCAATGAAAACTAAAAAAGCAAATAAGACGATCAGTCCAAGACCTGGAACATCTCTTGGTAAATAAAAATTTGGGTTAATATAAGGTGGTATTATTGGTGTGATCAACTGATCAAATAATTTAACTAATGAAAATACAATCCAAAATGTGATAACTACTGGTGCTGTTACTAATATACCGGTAAGAAAATAATTTTTTATCTTGGCAAACATATAGCTTTAAATTGTGGCACGCCCGATGAGGTTCGAACTCATGACAACTCCCTTAAAAGGGGAGTGCTCTACCAGCTGAGCTACGGGCGCTTATTAGTAATAATTATAGGATATAATGAAATATCTTTTAATAAACAACTAAAAATTGAAAAAATCATCTAACTCTCATAGTAATAATTTTAGTTGCATTTCCTAATACTTGGCCGTTTTCTCCCTTTCCAGCAGGAATCCTATCTATTATATTCATACCCTCAATGACTTTTCCCCATGCGGTGTATTGTCCGTCAAGAAAAGGATGCTTATCATAACAGATAAAAAATTGACTGTCAGCAGAATCAGGGTCATTACTTCTTGCCATTGAAACAACCCCTCTTTCATGCTTTAAATCATTAAATTCTGCTTTAATATTTTTCCCACTTCCACCTGTTCCATTGCCGTTAGGGTCACCTCCTTGAGCCATAAAACCAGAAATAACTCTATGAAAAGTCAATCCATCATAAAAACCTGATTTGCTAAGTTCAACAACTCTGGCAACAGTATTTGGTGCTTTATCAGGAAATGTTTCAATCACAACCAAGCCTTTATCCAAAAGCATGTGAATTGTGGGTTTTTCAGCTGAGTTAGAACTACTAAAAAATACAAAACTAAATAACGAAAAAAATATTTTTTTTATTAAAGATTTCATTTTTTTTTTCCTTTCATTTTTTCTTTAAACATTTTGATAACATTCTTGGGAACAAAATTCTTTATTTCACCTTTATAAAAGGCAACTTCTTTTACAAATCTTGCAGAAGTAAGTTGAAGACTTTCTGATGCCATTAAAAAGATAGTTTCTATTTCTGGGCCTAACTTTGAATTCATTCCTGCCATTTGGAACTCGTATTCAAAGTCTGCCACAGCTCTCAAGCCTCTAATTATAACCTTTGCTTCAGATTTTCTTGCGTGATCTACAAGTAATTTATCAAAACCAACTACTTCGATCACACAATTATTGGTATCTATCTCTTTCAAAGACCTTTTAATCATTAGAATTCTTTCTTCAATTGTAAAAAAAGGTCTTTTATGAACATTTTTTGCTACACTAATTATTAATTTGTTTACTATGTGTGTAGCACGAAAAATTATGTCCAAGTGACCTAATGTAACCGGATCAAATGTTCCAGGATAAATTCCAGTAATTATATTGCTATTCATTTTCCTCTAACTTAGCAACTGAAACTACTTTTTCTTCCTCAGAAACATTAAATAAAGTTACACCTTGGGTTTGTCTTCCAGCAATTCTTATATCATTCACAGGGCATCTGATTAATTTTCCTTTGTCTGTAACCAACATTAATTGGTCACTTCTAACAATAGGAAATGAAGCAACAACTTCAGAACCATTTCTATCACTTAGTTGCATATTTGCAATACCAACACCACCCCTATTAGTTTTTCTATACTCGTAGGCTGAGCTTTGTTTGCCATATCCTTTATCTGTAACGCTTAGAATAAACTCTTCATTTTCTTGGAGAATCTCGTATTTATCCTGAGATAATAGATCCATTTCAATTTTTTCCTCTTTCCTAAGTGAATTAGAAATTTTTAGGTATTCATTTCTTTCTTCAACATCAAAATCAATTCCGTTAAGAATTGCAAGAGAAATAACAGAATCATTTTTTGCTAATTTTACACCTCTAACACCGACAGATGACCTTCCTGAGAAAACTCTAATATCACTGCAAGAAAACCTTATACACTTACCTAGCTTAGTAGAAAGAAAAATATTTGATTTATCGGAGCAAGTAACAACATTTACGAGTTTATCACTATCTTTAAGTTTCATTGCAATTTTACCATTGGCGTTAATATTATGAAAATCAGTTAACTTATTCCTTCTAATATTTCCAGATGAGGTTGCAAAAATGATATTATTATTATCATCAGACGGATTGTAGGGCATGGTAGTTGAGATTTTCTCTCCCGATCTTAATGGCAAAAGGTTAACCAAAGCCTTACCTTTAGATGTTGGGCTGCCAATAGGAATTTTATGGGTTTTTAACTTATAAACGATTCCCATTGATGAAAAAAAGAGTAAAGGTGTTAAAGTATTAACAACAAAAACTTCATTAACAAAATCTTCTTCTTTTGTTGTCATTCCAGCCCGACCTTTACCACCTCTTCTCTGTGCTCTGTATGAATTAAGTGGAACTCTTTTTATATAACCCGTATGCGTAAGTGTAACTACTACATCTTCAGATGTAATTAACGATTCATCATCTATGATTTCTTCAGCATCTGATATATCTGTTCTTCTTGGAGAAGAAATTTTTTCATTAATTTCTTTTAATTCCTTTAATAATTCAGAATTAAGTCTTTCATTTGATGATAATATATCTAGATAATTCTTAATTAATTTCACACATTCTTTAAGGTCGTCAACAAGTTTGTCTCTTTCAAGACTTGTTAACCTGCTTAACCTGATTTCCAAAATTGATTTAGCTTGATCCTCAGTTAAATTAAATGAATTATTTTTAATTAGGTGAGGATTATCTGAAGTTATAAAATTATTAATAAACTCATCTTTAGGAACATTCCAACCAATATTAACTAACTTTTGTTTAGCATCATTTGTGTCTTTTGATGATTTGATAGTCTCAATAACTTTATCTATATTCTGAAGGGCAATTACTAAACCTAGTAAAATATGGGCTTTTTCTCTAGTTTTCTTTAAATGAAATTTTGTCCTCTTAAAAATTACCTCTTTTCTAAAATTCAAAAAAAGATCGAGAGATTTTTTTAAATTTAAAAGTTCTGGCACTCCCTTGTTTAATGCTAACATGTTAATTCCAAAGGATGTTTGTAAAGATGTAAATTTATACAATTGATTTAAGATAACCTCAGTTTGAATATCTTTTTTAAGAGCAATTACAACCCTAACACCTTCCCTGTTAGATTCGTCTCTAAGTTCAGATATTCCATCTATTACTTTATCTCTAGCAACCTTGGCAATATTTTCAATAAGTTGAGCTTTTTTTATTGCAAAGGGTATTTCTGTAATTACTATGGAATTTTTTCCTTTTTTTGATGTTTCAATAATTGTCTTTGCTCTTATTAAAATTGAACCTTTGCCGGTGAGATAAGCGCTTCTAATCCCATTTTTTCCGACTATTATTCCACCAGTAGGAAAATCTGGTCCTTTAACACAATCTAGAAGTTCATCTTGAGACAATTCGGGATTTTCAATGATTTTACAACAAGCCTGGATAATTTCATCTGGACAATGAGGTGGGATTTTTGTTGCCATCCCGACAGCAATACCTTCAGAACCATTAATTAGCAAATTTGGGAATTCAGCAGGGAGTAATTCAGGTTCAAGTGTTGTACCATCATAATTTTCTTTATAGCTTACTGTTTCATTATTTATATCATTAACTAAATAGTTTGAAATATTGGATAACCTGGCTTCAGTATATCTCATTGCTGCAGCAGAATCTCCATCCATTGAACCAAAGTTGCCTTGACCTTCAATTAAAGGGACTCTCATACTAAATTCTTGAGCCAGACGCACCATTGCATCATATATCGCAGAGTCTCCGTGAGGATGATATTTACCCATTACATCACCAACAATTCTAGCTGATTTTCTTGAGGGTTTGCTGGAAACATAG
>MDTA01082844.1_pt1 | contig 11189 bp, 10 predicted proteins | sample 811151 | NCBI WGS metagenome assembly MDTA01 (sample SAMN05326648, study PRJNA326480) | marine metagenome | isolation source: seawater | place: Indian Ocean: South | collected 2010 | reverse complement strand
TCAATCAGCTGCGCGATCCGTGCCTGTTCTGTGACCCCGATGACGGGACCTGGTGGCTGTTCTACGCGGTGGCGGGCGAATCAGGGATCGCGGTCGCCCGCTTGTGAACTCGTGAAGCCTCTTGTGAACTGATGCACAAGGTGTCTAGCGTGGGGTTATGGCACCCCTTGGTCGGATCCCCGAAGCCACCGTGGCTCGACTCCCGCTGTACCTCCGGGGCCTCGACGCGTTCCCCGTCGGGGTGACGGCAACGGTGTCGTCCGACGAACTCGCCGATCTCGCCGGTGTCAACGCCGCCAAGGTCCGCAAGGACCTGTCGCACCTCGGCACCTACGGCACCCGCGGCGTCGGCTATGACGCCACCTTCCTGCGGTTCCAGATCAGTCAGGCGCTCGGCGTCGCCAACGTCTGGCCCGTGGTCGTGTGCGGCATGGGCAACCTCGGACGGGCGCTTGCCAACCACACCGGTTTCACGGACCGCGGCTTCCCCGTGGTGGCGGCCACCGATTCAGATCCGGACAAGATCGGCACGGTCGTCGATGGCGTCCCGGTTCACGCGCCCGGCGAACTCGGCGACATCGTCCGCCGCCTCGGCGTCGCCATCGGCGTGATCTCGACCCCGGCCGAAGCCGCCCAGGGCACCGCTGATGCCCTGGTGGCTGCAGGTGTCACATCGATCATGAGCTTCGCGCCGACCGTGCTCTCGGCGCCTGACGAGGTCGAGATCAGGTCGGTCGATCTTGCCACCGAACTCCAGATTCTCGGTTTCCATCTGCACCGCGATCGGATTGCCGGAGACTCCTGACCCCAGCGGTCGGGTTCCTCCGTCCTCGGCGCGGCGAAGCGAGCGAGTATGTCCATCGTGACACTCGTCGCCCGATCCGGTTTCTCGGGTGGATGTCCGATAGCGTTCAGTCGTTGGCCCTGTCACCCTGGGCCGTTGGCTTTGCCTCTGGAGTACGTGTTCCGTGTCGATCGTCGCCATCGGTTGTAACCACCGGTCGACCCCGCTCTCGATTCTTGAGCGGATGACGATCGCGCCCGACGACATCCCCAAGGCGCTCGCCGACCTCGGATCCGCCGATCACCTGAGTGAGGTCGTCGTGTTGTCGACCTGCAACCGGGTCGAGATCTACGCCTACGCCGAGAAGTTCCACGGCGGCTACCAGGACATTCGCGAGTTCTTTGGCCGGCATGCCGGACTCGCCCCCGAAGACGTCAACGACCACCTCTACGCACTCCACGACACCGAAGCGATCCGCCATCTGTTCTCGGTGACCGCCGGTCTCGACTCCGCCGTGATCGGCGAGCACGAGATCCTCGGGCAGGTTCGCACCGCCTGGGAGCGCTCGGCCGAACACGGCATGGTCGGCTCCACGCTCGGCCCACTCTTCCGTCACGCGGTCGAGACGGGGAAGCGGGCCCGTACCGATACCGCGATCGGTCGCGGCATTGCGTCGGTCAGCCAGGCTGCCGTCGCCCTCGCCACCGAGCAACTCGGCGGGCTCGACGGTCGCACCGTGTTGGTGCTCGGTGCTGGCGAGATGGCCGAGGGAACCGTCAAGTCGCTCGCTGCGGCCGGCACCTCCGACATCTTCGTCGCCAATCGCACCTGGGACAACGCCGTGGCGCTCGCCGAGGCGTGCGGTGGCACCGCCGTGAATCTCGACGCCGTGGGCGACGCTCTTGTCGCCGTCGACATGCTCGTCACGACCACGGGTGCGCAGCAGCTCATCCTCGAGAGCGGCGAGATCGCCGGTTTCCTCTCGCGTCGCAATGGTCGCGAACTCGTGATCGTCGATGTTGCCGTCCCGCGCGACGTCGACCCCCGCGCCAGCGAGCTGCCCGGCGTCACGCTCCTCGACATGGACGACATCGGTGTGTTCGTCGAGCAGCAAATGGCTTCCCGTACTCGCGTCGTCGGCAACGTCGAGACGATCGTCGGGGAAGAGGTCGATCGCTATCGCACCGTCACCTCCGCCCGCGAGGTGGCGCCGCTCATCGCCCAGCTCCGCACCCGGGGCAACGACATCGCCGACGTCGAACTCGCCCGGTTCAATGGCAAGCTCTCGGATCTCGATGCGTCCCAGCGCGAGGCCGTCGAGGCGATGGCTCGGGGCATCGTCAACAAGTTGCTGCACGAGCCCACCATCCGGCTCAAGGACGCCGCCGGTCACGCTCGGGGCGATCGCCTCGCCGACTCGCTGCGCGATCTGTTCGACCTCGACTGAGCTGGCGCTCGTGGGGATGCAGTTGCGAGCAGCCACGCGAGGGAGTGCGTTGGCGTTGTGGCAGACGCGTCACGTGGCGTCGCAGCTCGAGTGTGAAGTCGACGAGGTCGTCGTCTCGACCGTCGGCGACCGCAACACCGACGTGCCGATCCACTCGATGGGTGGCAAGGGCGTGTTCGTCAAAGAGGTTCAGGCCGCTGTGCTCGACGGCCGGGCCGACTTCGCCGTGCACTCCGGGAAGGACCTCCCGGCGGCCACGCCCGATGGTCTCGTGCTCGTCTGCGTCCCGGCCCGAGCCGACGCACGCGACGCGCTCGTCGGCGCATCCTGGGGGTCGCTGCCTCCCGGTGCGCACATCGCCACCGGCTCGGTTCGTCGCCGGGCCCAGTTGGCATGGCATCGACCCGACCTTGTCTTCTCCGAGCTGCGCGGCAACATTCAGACTCGGCTGGAGAAACTCGAGTCCGGCGGCTTCGACGCGATCGTGATGGCGGCCGCGGCGATCGACCGTCTTGCGCTCGACCTGTCGACCCCGGTCGACCGGCTCCACCCGTCGATCATGCTCCCGCAGGTCGCCCAGGGCGCCCTCGCCATCGAGTGCCGTGCGGACGACACCGAGACGATCGCGGTGCTGCGTGCGATCCAACATGCCGACACCCGCCGTGTCGTCGACACCGAGCGGGCCTTCCTCCACGAACTCGGCGGCGACTGCGATCTCCCCGCCGGTGCCCACGCAACTTTTGGGGACGACGGCATCGAGATCACCGGCATGCTGGCGTCGCTTGATGGCCGGGTCCTGATCCGTGAACACCGGGTCGGTGCCGATCCGGATCAGCTCGGTCGGGCAGTCGCCCGCTTCCTGCTCGACGAACGCGGTGGCCGCGACCTGCTGGCCGATCTCCGCTGAGCGCGGCACGATGACGGCGATGACTCCGCCGCCCGAACCTGTGGTCGCCGGCCCGCTCGGCGGGCTCCGCATCGTGGTCACCCGACCTCGCGACCAAGCGGCATCGCTGGTCGATGCGCTGGAGGCGCAGGGTGCCGAAGCGGTATCGGTTCCGGTCATCGAGATCACCGAGCCGCTCGATGGCGGTGTCGGGCTTCGCACGGCGTTGCGGGTCCTGCGCGACGGCGACTGGGTTGCGGTCACCTCGCCCAACGGTGCCGCAACGGTGGCCGACGCGCTCGGTGAGCGCCCACTCGCCGATGGCGTTCGGGTCGCAGTGGTCGGTCCCGGAACCCGCGATCGGGCCGAGTCGCTCGGTCTGCCCGTCGACCTCGTGCCTGCCGATGCGATCGCCGAGGGTCTCGCTGCCGCGTTCCCCGCACCACCGATTACCGGTGGTCGGGTCGTGCTCGCCCGAGCCGAGGTCGCCCGCGAGACCTTGCCGATCCATCTGCGGATGATGGGCTGGAACGTCGACGAGGTCGTCGCCTACCGCACGGTCTCTGCCGACATCGACGACAGCGGTCGTCTCGCCTGCGCTGCGGCAGACGCCGTCGTCTTCACCTCCGGTTCGACGGTCGATTCCCTCGTCAACGCCGTCGGGGTCGACGGACTCCCGAAGATCGTCGCCTCGATCGGTCCGGCGACCTCTGCCGTCGCTACCGAGCGGGGCGTCGATGTCGACGTCGAAGCCGATCCACACACGATCCCCGGCCTTATCGACGCCCTCGTCATCCACGTCGCCGACCGTCCCGTGCTGCATCGCGAGCCCGCCGGGAGCGCCGACGCACAGTGGTGTCTCGAGCAGTACTACACCGAACTCGACACCCGTTTCGCCCACGGCCTCGATCGGGGCACGGTGCAGTCCACCGACGTCGACGAGATCTCGCCACCGAACGGAGTCTTCGTCGTCGTCCGTCTCGGCGGTCACCCGGTGGGGTGCGGCGCGCTCAAACGTTCCGACCCTGCGGTGATCGACATCAAACGGATGTGGCTGCGTTCCGACGTACGCGGTCGGGGCCTCGGCCGTGCGCTGCTCGGCCATCTCATGGACGAGGCCCGGACGCTGGGTGTCGACCGGGTTCGGCTCGATACCAACGAGACGCTCGTCGAGGCGATCGCGCTCTACGAGTCGTCCGGTTTCGTTGCCGTCGAGCGATTCAACGACGACCCGCACGCCACCCACTTCTTCGAACGAGCACTCGATTGACCCGACAGCGTCGCGATCGGAGGCCCACATCGTGAACCCGCCTGCCGCCGTCATCTTCGACTTCGACGGCACCATCGCCGACACCGAGACCCCGGTGTACGAGGCCGCTCGCATCGCGCACGAGGAGCATGGTCTCGAACTCCCCATGGCGACATGGATCCAGGTCGTCGGCACCGCCGACAACAAGCCGCTGGCCGAGCGACTCAGGGACGAGCTCGGCCGCCCCCCGGATGCCGACGTGATGGCCCGGGCCGAGGAACGGCACCGCCACGCCCGCGAGAACGTCCCGGTGCTGCCGGGCGTGGAGGATCTGATCACGGTCGCCAAGTCGCACGACCGCCGGCTTGCGATCGCAAGCAGCTCGCCGATTGACTGGGTCAAGCCGCACCTCACCCGGCTCGGGCTCGTCGACCACTTCGACCACCTCAGCACGCGTGATCAGGTCGACCGAGGTAAACCCGCCCCTGACCTGTTCCTCCTCGCCGCGGCCCGACTGGGTCTCGACCCGGCCGACATCCTCGTCATCGAGGACTCGCGACACGGCTATGCGGCAGCCCGAGCGGCGGGGATGCGCTGTGTGGTCGTCCCCAACACAATCACGGCGCACGACGTCCACCCCGACGCCGAGATCGTGCTCGAATCACTCGTCGAGTTCCCCTTCGCTCACTTCGGGTTCTGACCCATCGCGGTGGGTAGCCTCGCCGTGTGAGCAACACGAACGCATCCCTGTTCGAACGCGGTCAGGCCGTCATCCCCGGCGGTGTGAACTCGCCGGTGCGGGCCTTCGGCTCGGTCGGCGGGACGCCGTACTTCGTCGAACGAGCGGACGGTCCATTCGTCTATGACGTCGAGGGTCGCCGTTACATCGACTATGTGCAGAGCTACGGCCCGTCGATCCTCGGCCATGCCCATCCCGACATCATCGCGGCGATTCGGGATGCCGCTACCCGCGGCACGAGCTATGGCGCTCCCACCGAGAACGAGGTGCGGATCGCCGAAGAGATGACGAGCCGGGTTGAGGGGCTCGAGATGATGCGACTCGTCTCGTCCGGCACCGAAGCGGCGATGTCGGCGATCCGGCTCGCTCGCGGTGCAACCGGCCGCAGCAAGATCCTGAAGTTCGCCGGTAACTACCACGGCCACACCGACTCCCTGCTCGTCGCCGGCGGTTCGGGGATCGCCCAACAGGGCCTCAAGGGTTCCGAGGGCGTGACGGCGGGCGCGATCGAGGACACGATCGTGGCGCCGTACAACGTCGTCCCCGAGATCGACGACTCGATCGCCGTGGTCTGTGTCGAACCGATTGCGGCGAACATGGGGCTGGTGGCCCCTGCGCCGGGCTTCCTCGAGGGCCTTCGCGAAGCCTGCGACGCCGCCGGGGCGATGCTGCTCTTTGATGAAGTCATCACGGGTTTTCGTCTGTGTCGCGGCGGCGCAGCCGAGTGGTTCGGTGTGCAGCCCGATGTGTGGTGCTTCGGCAAGGTCATCGGCGGTGGCCTGCCCATGGGCGCCTACGGCGCGAGTCGCGAGATCATGAGCAATGTGGCGCCGCTCGGAGGCGTCTATCAGGCCGGCACGCTTTCGGGGAATCCGCTCGCGACGGCTGCTGGACTGGCGGTCCTCGAGCACCTCACGGTCGAGGCGTACGCCGCTCTCGCCGAACGGGCCGCACGCCTCCAAGAGGGCATGCAGGCGTCGTTCGACGCCGCCGGTGTCGCCGCCGTGCTCCCGAGGGTCGGCCCGCTGCTGGGCATCTTCTTCACCGACACTGCGCCGCACGATTTCGATTCGGCCAAGGCCGCTGCCGACAACGGCGTCTACCCACGGTTCTTCCATGGGATGCTCGACCGTGGCATCGCCCTCGCACCAGGTGCCTACGAGGCGATTTTCCCCTCGCTCGCCCACGGCGACGAGGAGATCGAAGCCACCATCGCTGCCTGCGCCGAGGTCGCCGCAACCCTCTGACCCGACTTTTTCAGCGCATTTTGGAACCACACACCGGGTTTCGTCCGTACATCATCCGGTAGTGCTCGTGAGATCGTGGAGCTGCAATGACCATCAAGAAGCTGGCCATCGGGGTCGGAATCGCCCTCGCCGTGTTGATCGCCGCCGTGTGGTGGCTCTTCTTCTGGGGGGACACACCCGAGGCCGTCGATGTCGACGCCGCCAACACCCAACTTGACGTCGACTTGGCCACCGCTTCCGACAACGCCCCGGCCACTGCCCCCGAGGCGTTCGATGGCGACATCAACGCCACGTGGGTGGTCGACGACGAGATCGGCGAATTCGATTTCGAGACCGCCAGCGGCAGCTTCGCTGGCTTCCGAGTCGACGAAGAACTCACGATTGGTGAGGTCGTCGCCGTTGGCCGAACCGGCGGCGTGAGCGGCACGGTCACCATCGAGGGGGGCCGACTGACCGGCACCGACATCACCGTCGACATGGGGTCGATCACCTCAAACGACACCCGTCGCGAGTTCCCGATCCGCCGGGCCGTCATGGCCGACGAGTTTCCGACCGCCACCTTCGTGCTGACCACACCGGTCGACCTGCCGGTCGGTCTTGCCGATGGCGAGACGGCCACGGTCGATGCCGCGGGCGACCTCACCGTTGCGGGCACGACCAACGAGGCGACGTTCACGATCGAGGCCCTCGTTCGCGACGATGGCTTCGGTGTCATCACGGGTTCGGCCACGATCACGTGGGAGGACTTCGGTGTGACCCCGCCGAGCGCGCCGATCGTCGTTTCGATCGACGACAGCGGCATCATCGAGTTCCAGCTCATCGTCGCCAAGGGCTGAGACCCCGTCGACACGGCTTGCCGCGGGGCTCTACCCTCGGCCGATGGCCCAGCATCACGTTCCGACGTCACTCGATCAGATCACCGCCGAGGTGATGACCGATGCGCTCCGGTCGAGCGGATTCGACGAGGTCGTGGTGTCCTCGGTGTCGGCGGAGCGCATCGCGATCGGCGAGGGCTTCCTGGGTGAACTCGCTCGTCTGACGCTCGACTACTCGACCGGAAGCGGGCCGGCGACGGCGATCGCAAAGATCCCGACCACCGACTCAGGACTCAAGCCGATCGGCGACCTGCTCGACGTCTACGGACGTGAGCATCGGGCCTACGCGAATCTCCTCTCGCAGATGAAGGTCCGCACACCGCAGGCCTACCTCAATGTGGGCGACGACGAGTCGCTGGCGTACTGCCTCGTCTTGGAAGATGTCGGCGGCTTCGCGTCCGGTGATCATCATGCGGGGGCGACCCTCGAACAGGCACGTGCCGCTGTGGTCGCGGCCGCCGGGGTGCACGGCCGCTGGTGGAACCAGGTCGACCAGTTCGACTGGGTGCCGCCGATCGACAGCCCGCTCAACATGGGCTTGCAGGGAATGTTCGAGTCGAGCTGGCCGATCGTGGTCGACCAGCACGGCGAACAACTCGGCGCCGAGGTCATCGCCCGGCTCGAGTCCTACCTTCCGACAGTCAGCGACATGTTCGCCTCGTTCGGCGCGTCGAGCCGGACCCTGACCCACAACGACTTCCGGCTCGACAACATGTTCTTCGACGACGACGAACTCGTCCTGATCGACTGGCAGCTCCTTGGCCGTGGCGACGGCATGGGTGATGTCGTGCCGTTCTTGACGTGCAACCTTGACCCGGCGCTCCGGCGGGCGCACGAGTCCGACCTCATCGCTCTCTACCGAGACACCCTCGAGACGATGGACGCCGGCTATGTCCATCTCGACGACCTGATGAACGCCTACAAGCTGACGCTCAACTTCTGGCTGAGTGCCTGGCTCCACAACTCGGTGACGAAGGGGGAGACCACCCAGCGGGGTGAAGAACTCTTCGAACGCATCATCACTCGCACCCTCGACGCCTACGTCGAACACGAGGCATGGGAGCTCATCGGTGCCCACGACCTCTCCCCGGAGATGCGCTGAGCTCGCATCCTTCCCGCAGCCAGCGCTACCGACGGTGTGGGTTGGGCGAGAGAGCCGTCAGGTCCACCGGGTCAAGTTCGAGCCGCACGGACGCTGCCCGGCCTGGCTAGAACCGGTGTCGGGTCACCGGCCGCGCATCGAGCGATAGCGCTCGATCAGCGCATTCGTCGACGCGTCGTGGTGGAGATCGGGCGTCTCGGTGTTTGCCAGTTCGCCGACGATCGCCGAGGCGAGGACCTTGCCGAGTTCCACCCCCCACTGGTCAAAGCTGTTGAGCCCCCACACGATGCCCTGGGTGAACACCTGGTGTTCGTAGAGGGCCACGAGCTGTCCGAGCACCGATGGGGTGAGGGCGGGCGCCATGATCGTGGTCGAGGGCCGGTTGCCCGGGAAGGTTCGGTGTGAGACCAGCAGCGGGTCCGTCTCGGTCGCGGCGACCTCCTCGGCGGTCCTGCCGAACGCAAGGGCCTGACTCTGGGCGAAGCAATTGGCCACGAGGAGATCGTGATGGGTGTCGGCCCCCTCGAACTCGGGATGGTCGGGCGCACCGAACACGATGAAGTCGGCGGGGATCACCGTGCTGCCCTGGTGCAGGAGTTGGTGGAACGAGTGTTGTCCGTTGGTGCCGGGTTCACCCCAGATCACCGGTCCGGTCTCGTAGGTCACCGGCTCGCCGTCGATACGGACTCGCTTTCCGTTCGACTCCATGTCGAGCTGCTGAAGATAGGCAGGAAAGCGATGGAGCACCCGCGAGTAGGGGAGCACGGCGCGACTCGGCAGATCGCAGAAGGTGCGATACCAGACCTCGATCAAGCCGAGCAGAGCCGGAACGTTCTCGACGATCGGGGTCGCTGCCATGTGCTCGTCGACCGCCCGGAATCCGGCGAGCATCTCGCCGAACGCGTCGGGACCGATTGCGATCATGAGGGACAGCCCGATGGCGGAGTCCATCGAGTAGCGCCCGCCGACCCAATCCCAGAAGCCGAACATGTTGTCGGTGTCGATCCCGAACGCTGCGACCTCGGAGGCGTTGGTCGACACGGCAACGAAGTGGGTTGCCACGGCATCGGCGCCAAGTGAGGCGGTGAGCCATGCTCGCGCCGACCGGGCGTTGGTGAGCGTCTCCTGCGTGGTGAACGTCTTCGACGAGATCACGAACAGGGTCGTGGCCGGGTCGAGTTCGCCGACGGCAGCAATCAGATCGCTGCCGTCGACATTGCTGACGAAGCGGCAGCGAATCCGGTCGTGACGAAACGCGGCGAGCGCTTCGTACGCCATGACCGGACCCAGGTCGGAGCCACCGATCCCGATGTTGATCACCGTCTCGATCGGTTCCCCGGTGGCGCCGACCCAGTCACCGGACCGGACTCGGTCGGCGAACGCGCCCATTCGGCCGAGTACCTCGTGAACGGCGGGTACGACGTTCTCGCCGTCTTCCAGCACCTCGGACCCAACCGGTGCTCGCAGCGCGGTATGGAGCACGGCGCGATCCTCGGTCGAGTTGATCCGCTCGCCGGCGATCATTGCGGCGAAGCGGTCAGCGAGACCGACCTCGTTCGCCAGGGCGATGAGGTCGTCGAGAACCGCAGCCGACACGCGGTGCTTGGACAGGTCGACCGTGAGGTCGGCGACCGTGAGCGTCATGCGATCGACTCGACCAGGGTCGTCGTCGAAGAGCCTGCGGAGGTCGAGATCGTCGAAGGAGGCGGCGTGGCCCTGGAGGGCGCGCCAGGAATCGGTGAGCGAGGGATCCACGGTCCCATGTTCGCCGGTTCGGACGCGAAACAGCCGGACCCTGCTGGCCCGGCTGTTCGAGGTTCTGTGGTAGGTGGGGGAGCGGGTTACTCCGAGGCGAGTTCGCCGTACTCCTCGTCGACCTTGACGCGGGCGGCGTCGACCCAGCCCTGGATCTCCGGCAGCGTGGCGCCTTCGAAGGTCATGACGCCCTCTTCCTCCATCAGGTGGTAGAGCTCATCGAGCACGTGGAGCTCCCGCTCGTCGCCTTCCGGCGTGATCTGGTCGGCGCCGAACGCGTGGCGGACGTGGTAGACGACCGCCACCAACTGCTCGGGCGAGAGGTTGCCAAAGCCGGCCATCTGGCCGTACGAGCCGGGGGCGTGGGCGCCACCGGGGCGATCGGGGTCGCCGTAGACGAGGAGGCCCTCGGCCTGTGAACCGGCGGTGCCGTTGGCGACCCAGTGCAGGTGGCCAGCGAGGCCGTCGTACGAGGCGCCGGAAGCGAGCGAGGGGAAAGTGAGCAGGACCTCGCCGCCGTTGAGCTGGCGTCCGGAGCCGCCACCGCCACCGCCACCATGGCAGCCGGCGCACTGGCCGCTGTAGATCTCGGCCCCTTCGTAGGCGAGACCCTCGGGAGCGGCGGGCGGGTTCTCGAGGTAGCCCACGTAGAAGATCGCCCAGAAGGGAAGGAAGACCAGGACCGGAACGATCCAGACCGGGACCTTCTTGCGGGTCTCAGCGGCCTCGACATAGGGGGCGGCAGGCTCGGGAGCAGCAGGCTCCTCGGGAACGGCCGGGGCCGGAGCAGCCGTCGTGGCCGGAACCGGAGCGGCGTCGGCCGCCGACTCGCTGCTCGGCGCAGCGCTCTCGCCGGCGTCGGGTGGGGCCTGGCCGCTGAGGCGGGCACGGGCCTCGGCGGCCTTCTTCAGGAGGTGCTCGGGTACTTCGGTCACCGTTGGTCTCCGGCGGATCGATCGGACAGCGGAATGGCGAGTGGTACGGCGGACGCAGGATTGCGCCAACCACGCCCCGTGAGGATAGGGGCAGTGTCGCACGTCCGAACAAGCTGAAGCAGAATCCTTCCCCCGAATTTCTGACAATCGCGTAACCCCCGATTTTCCCC
>MDTA01026803.1_pt1 | contig 11189 bp, 9 predicted proteins | sample 811151 | NCBI WGS metagenome assembly MDTA01 (sample SAMN05326648, study PRJNA326480) | marine metagenome | isolation source: seawater | place: Indian Ocean: South | collected 2010 | reverse complement strand
GGTTAGGCTCAAAAGCGCCTATATAATCAAAGGAACAGCTGTGGTTAAAAATGATTCAGGAAAAATAGTTGAAATACTTTGCGAGTATGATCCAAAAAGCAAAAGCGGGTCTGGAACAGAAGAGAGTCTTAGAAAAGTAAAAGGGACCCTTCATTGGGTAACCCAAAAAGAAAGCATAAACATAACTGTAAATAGTTATGACAGATTGTTTAAAGAAGAAGCGCCGGGCTCAAATGAAAAAGTAGATTTTTCAGAAGACATAAATCCTGACTCATTAAAAGTTGTTCAAGCAAAAGCAGAACCTTCATTAAGACAAGTGTTGCCTGGCGAAACCTTTCAATTCCAAAGAAAAGGATATTTTACAGCAGACAAAAAAAGTAAAGCCGACAACATTGTTTTTAACAAAACGGTCGGCCTTAGAGACTCTTGGAAAAAGTAAAAGCTATTTAGTCTTATTATCTTTTTTTTCCATTCTTGCTCTTTTCATTTCTTCTCCAATTTGATTGCTTGCAGTAAAGGAAGCAACCATGTTGTTTAGCATCTCAGAACCTGCTTGAGGCGAGTTTGGAAGCAAAATCAAATTACTGTTTGCTTCAGCCCCAACTGATTGAAGCGTGTCATAATGCTGAGTAACAACAATCAAAGCAGAAGCCTCTTGGGAGTTAATATCAACACCGTTAAGCACTTTGACAGAATCCTCTAGTCCTCTTGCAATTTCTCTTCTTTGATCTGCAATACCCTGTCCTTGAAGCCTTTTGCTTTCAGCCTCAGCCTTGGCCTTCTCAACGATTAAAATCTTCTGAGCCTCTCCTTCAAACTGAGCCGCAACTTTCTCCCTTTCTGAGGCATTAATCCTGTTCATTGATTCTTTAACCTGCGCATCTGGATCAATGTCAGTCACAAGAGTTTTAATTATTTGGAAACCATACTCTGTCATGGCTTCTTGGAGCTCAGACTTAACCGCAATTGCTATATCGTCTTTCTTAAGGAACACGTCGTCAAGAATTAGTTTTGGCACCTCAGCACGCACCACATCAAAAATGAAACTTGTGATTTGATCACCAGGGTTGTCTAGTTTATAAAAAGCATCATAAACTTTTTCTTTGATAACCTTAAATTGTACGGAGACTTTTAGTTTTACAAAAACGTCATCTTTTGTTTTGGTTTCAACAACAACATCAAGCTGTTGAATTCTTAGGCTTAACCTTCCGGCCACAGTGTCAATAAGAGGAATTTTTAATTGAAGCCCAGATTGCCGAACGCTTATAAATTTTCCAAATCTTTCAACAACCGCAGCAGACTGTTGCTTAACAATGAAAAAAGTAAAGAAAAGCAATAAAAGCACAATGGGCAGAATAATTGAATAAAATATCATTTTAAATAGTTTTGTTTCGTAATGCACAAGATACAGAAAAGATAAGCCTCTATAAAAAAATTTAATTTAAAATAATGTTAAATTGTATTTTTAAAGTTTTCTGCTCGTCGACCGACGCTCTCAAGACCAACGAATGAGACTATTTGCTGAAGATCAATCCCGCTTAAATCTCCTGTCAAAATTACACGAGCAGTCATCATTATTTGACCAGCTCCTATTCCAGATTTTTGACCCCACGATTTAAGACTCTTTACAAAACCTGAAGGGTTTTCTTTTTCGCTGCACCTGCTAATCATTTCTGAAACTATTTTTTCGAGACCGCTTTTTGAAATCTTTTTTAAGCTTTTTTCGTCGTATGATCTTGGGTCAAAAAACAAATAACTAATCAACTCCCAAAGATCAGAAACAGTGCTGGCTCTTTCTTTTACAAGAAATACAGCTTCCGTTAATCTTTTCTTCTCAATTTTACCAGCATCCTTATTTAATCCCTGAAGAAGCTCAACCAGCTTAGTGTTTTCTGTTGTTTGAAGATGCTTGTGGTTATACCACTTTAGTTTTTCAAAATCAAAGTTTGCTCCTGACGAAACAACATTTTCTAATGTAAACAGCTCTGTAAGCTCATGCAGCGACAACACCTCCAACCCTTCATCTGGCGACCAGCCAAGCGTTGCCAAATAATTAATTAACCCTTCAGGAAGCATGCCTAATTCCCTAAACCCAGCTAGCTTTGTGTCTTTGTCCCAGTTGATTGGAAAAACAGGAAACCCTCTTTTTTCTCCGCTTCTTTTGCTTAGCTTTCCTTTTCCGTTGGGATTGAGTATTAGCGGGAGGTGTGCAAAAACCGGTTTTTCCCAACCATAAGAATCATACAAAAGAACATGTAGCGCTAACGATGGCAGCCACTCCTCGCCTCTTATTACATGTGTTATTTTCATTAAGTGGTCATCAACAACATTAGCAAAATGATATGTTGGGGTTCCATTGGCCTTCATTAAAATTTTATCATCCAGCAAACTAGAGTCAATAACAGACTCACCCCTTATTACATCTGCGGTTTTAATCTTCTGGTTTTCTGGCGATAAAAACCTTATTACATGTTTCTCTCCTTTTTCAAGGAGCTCTTCTACAGCACCGCTATCAATAGAAAGAGAGTTTTTTAGTGATTTCCGATTTCTCCAATTATATATAAAGGTTTCCCCTCTTTTTTTAGCATCTTCTCTATATAAGCTTAGCTCTTTCTCTGAATCAAAAGCATAATAAGCATGGCCAGAAGCAATAAGCTCTTTAACTTTTTCTTTATATACATGATTCCTTTCGCTTTGCTTGTATGGACCAAACTTACCACCCTTTTTTGGGCTTTCGTCGGGGGTGATTCCACACCAGGCTAGCGCGTCAACAATATACTGTTCAGCTCCAAGCACCTCCCTTTTTTTGTCAGTGTCTTCAATTCGAAGTATAAAATCTCCTCCTGTTTTTTTGGCAAACAGGTAGTTAAAAAGAGCGGTTCGCAGGCCGCCGACATGAAGCGGTCCTGTTGGGCTTGGCGCAAATCTTACTCGTCTCACAATAATGTAATGATTACTTTTGTCAAATATAAAACATTAATTCTTCAATTGATTGTGTAGTTTTGTTTCTATGATTGAGTTTGTTTTTAATACAGATTTTGTTCTTGATAATAAAAAAGGCATTTCAGACTGGCTTTACTTCCTAGCTAAGAACGAAGGCTTTAGTATTAAAAACCTTCATTATAACTATGTCTCAGCTGAGAAAATACAGTCTTTAAACAAGCAGTTTCTCAATCACGATTACCCTACAGATGTTATCACCTTTGATTATTGTGAAGATAACAATCTCTCCGGAGAGGTCTTTATCTGTCAAAAAATAGTCCAGCAAAACTGTATTGACCACTCACAAACACTTGAAAATGAGACGCTTAGGGTTTTGTGTCACGCATTTTTTCATTTATGTGGCTATAAAGACAAGACCAGCAAAGACTTAGCTCTAATGCGCTCCCTTGAAGACAAGGCTATAGCCGTTTTTCATTCCACTTATAAATAAATTATATTTGCACAAATGTTCCACGTGAAACAAGCATATGTTTAATCAAGAATATGATGTAATAGTAGTAGGTGGTGGCCATGCTGGTAGTGAAGCCGCAGCCGCCGCAGCTAATCTTGGAGCAAAAACACTCCTGGTTACAATGAACCTTCAAACCATTGGCCAGATGTCCTGCAATCCAGCCATGGGTGGTATTGCGAAAGGTCAAATTGTTAGAGAGATTGATGCTCTAGGTGGTTACAGCGGAATCGTTACGGATAAATCTTCAATTCAATTTAAGATGCTTAACCTATCAAAAGGTCCAGCTATGTGGAGCCCAAGAGCTCAAAACGACAGGGCTTTATTTGCTCAATATTGGAGAGAAATGCTTGAGTCCACGCCAAACCTTGATTTTTACCAAGAAATGGTAAAAAACCTTTGGATCGAAAAAAACAAGTTGTGTGGGGTTATTACTGGCTTAGGTCAAAAGATTAAAGGAAAAACGGTTGTTCTCACAAACGGAACATTTCTTAACGGCCTAATCCACGTTGGCGATAAAAACTTTGGAGGAGGCAGGGCAGGAGAAAAAGCTGCAACTGGAATCACAGAGCAGCTTGTTTCTCTTGGTTTTGAGTCTGGAAGAATGAAAACAGGAACCCCGCCCAGAGTTGATGGAAGATCACTTGATTATTCTAAAATGATTGAGCAACCAGGCGACGAAAACCCACAAAAATTTTCTTATTTAAACTCATCCCTCCCATTAAAGAATCAGTTGTCGTGTCATATGACATATACGAGTGCCGATGTTCATGATTTGCTGAGAGAAGGGTTTGATCGGTCTCCAATGTTTAACGGAAGAATAAAAAGTATCGGGCCTCGTTATTGCCCTTCAATAGAGGACAAAATTCATAGGTTTTCAGAAAGAGAAAGACACCAGCTGTTTGTTGAGCCCGAAGGATGGAACACGGTTGAGGTTTATGTTAATGGGTTTTCTACCTCCTTACCAGAGGAAGTTCAGTTTTCTGCTTTACGCGCTGTTCCAGGTTTTGAAAATGTGAAGTTTTTTAGACCAGGCTATGCTATAGAATATGACTATTTTTATCCAACACAACTCAATTATTCGCTTGAAACAAAGATTGTTGAAAATCTTTTTTTCGCAGGTCAAATTAATGGAACTACCGGATACGAGGAGGCCGGATCTCAAGGCTTGATGGCGGGAATTAATGCGGTGTTAAAAATCAAAGAAAAAAACCCATTTGTACTGAAAAGAGATGAGGCTTATATTGGAGTTTTAATAGATGATTTAATTACAAAAGGAACTGAAGAGCCTTATAGAATGTTTACATCAAGAGCAGAATACAGAATGCTTTTAAGACAAGATAATGCCGACCAAAGGTTAACAGAAATTAGTCATTCATTGGGTCTTGCTGGTGAAGAAAGGTTGGCTTTGTGTAATCTAAAATATAAGCAGTCTGCGGGCTTAATTAATTTCTTAAAATCTCAAAGCATTTTACCAGCTGAAATCAACCCTATTCTTTCATCAAAAGAATCAGCTTTGATTAAACAGTCTGGTAAAGCCGATAAAATTTTATCTAGACCAAATATATATATGTCAGACCTTAAAGAGTGCGACAGCGTAGATTCTTATATTTCTACAAACAATCTTTCTGAAGAGGTTCAAGACCAAGCCGAGATTCAAATAAAATACAGTGGTTATATTCAAAAAGAGAAAAACAATGCTGATAAATTAAATCGACTGGAATCTGTAAAAATTCCAAAAGATTTTGATTATAAAAAGCTTAAATCGATAAGCGCTGAGGCGTTAGAAAAGTTAAATAAAATTAAACCCAAAACCATATCGCAAGCATCAAGAATCAGCGGGGTGTCTCCCAATGATATTTCTGTTCTTCTTGTTTACATGGGTCGTTAAATGTTTCACGTGGAACAAAAGGAAACACACATTGAAGTTGTTGATCATTTTCTTACAAAAGAAAAATTTAAAATTCAACACACCTCTGTTCCTGGCCTACTTCAAACAAAACCTATACCCCCCAAAGAAGACATAAATAAATATTATAAATCTGAAAAATATATTTCTCATAATTCCAGAAAAAAGGGGTTGTTTTTTTTCTTTTACAGATTTTTAAGGTCTATTAATTTTTATGCCAAATACCGTTTTTTGTCAATTAATAATAATCCAAATGTGCTAGACTTCGGTTCAGGCGAAGGCTATTTTCTAAACAAGCTCAAAAAAAAAGGGTTCAATGTATATGGTGTTGACCCGTCTGTAACATGTTCACTCCCCGATATTTACAAATCTATTTTTACCCAAGAACTGGGTAACCAAAAGTTCGGCCACATAACAGCATGGCATTCAATTGAGCACGTTCATGAGTTTCAAAAGACGGTCTCTCGCATGTATGACTTGCTTGATGAAAAAGGGAGCTTAATTGTTGCGGTCCCCAATTATTTGTCTTTTGATGCCAGATATTACAAAAACTTTTGGGCTGCTTATGACGCACCAAGACATTTGTGGCATTTCGATAAAAAATCGCTAAAAGAGTTTTTTGAAAATAAAGGCTTCAAACTCATTAAATCTAGCCCAATGATTTTAGATGCTTATTATATCTCTTTACTTTCCGAGTCATATAAAAAGTCACCACTTAAAATCTTTAAGTCGATTTTTGTTGGCACAATTTCAAACGTATTAGCTTTTTTCACAAAAGAATACTCTTCAAATATTTTTGTCTTTAAAAAAACTAAGATAAATATCTAAGGCCCTTTTTGATTATAGAATACTCTATTTTTCCAGCCCCAAAAATCTCACCATCCCCCTGACACACTAAATCGCCTTTTTTAGCGCTTATTTTTACCACATCATCTACTAGTGTCAAAACTTTGCGTTCTTTAAAAATAGACCCATTAAAAAGATTGAAAAAATTTCGGATTATGTCAAACTTGCTAAATTCTTGTGCAATTGTAATATTTAAAAGCCCGTTATTTCCTGCAGGATTTTTTATCAATTGCATTCCTCCGCCTGTAAATTTACATATCCCTACTCCGAGCAAAAACACACTGGTTTCAATTTCAGTTTTAGAAGTCACAATTTTTACAGCAATATTTTGAAACTTTGCAAAGTTCATAATTGCACAAACCAAATATGAAAGTTTGCCAAGCCACTTATACTTATCAATTCGACTCAACATAAACGAATCAAACCCTACTCCAGAATAGGTAACAAAATACCTAATCTTTTTTTTATTATTACCTGTTATTATAGCCGCCCCAACATCTTGAGTATTTATCTTTCCGCTTTTTAAAACTCTTATGCACCCTGTAAGATTTGAAGGAATATTTTTTGACTTTGCCCAGTCATTTCCTGTTCCTGATGGAATCAGCGCAAAGGTCATTTTTTCAAGACTGATACTTTTTTGCAAAATAATTCCAGCAACAACCTTTTGAACTGTACCGTCTCCACCAATCGCTAATATTTTATTACACCCAATGCTTGCAGCTTTTTTTACCAAATTAATCTCATCACAACTCTTAGCCGTAAGGTTGAGATTATATTGTATTTTCTCATCTTGCAACTTTTTTATTACCCTCTCAAGAAAACTAACTGTTTTTCCGGAATTAGAAAGCCCGTTCGCTATTATAAACCATTCATTAGACATTTTAGGCTGGTTTTATATGGAGCAGTCTGGTAAGTTTTATGGAAATATCAAGAAATATAATTTTAGGGTTACCATTTCTTTCAATATCAGAAAACCCTTGTTGAACCTCTTTATAAAAATCTAAAATATTTTCTTCATTTACGAACGGCGCAAACTTTTCAAGATCTAAGCCTGAATTATACTTTTCTTTTTTGTTTTCAACCCTATAGCCATAAAGCATAGAGTCTCTAAACACATCAGAACAATATATCAAAAATGATTTTTGCTCCTCCCTAGTTTTTTTGCTCACTTTTTCTGCAAATTGAACAAGCTCATTTATTGCAGACTTATTTCTCCTAACCTTAAAAGCAGCCCTCACCCATTCTAAAAAAAGAACCTCAAAATCAACTTTAACATCTTGATTTTCAGAGGCTTGTGGTCTTATGAAAATTTTTTGACACCTAGACTTTATTGTGTCTAAAACTTTATTTTCTTGCTCACAAATCAAAATGAAAATAGTCTTTGGCGGAGGTTCTTCTAGTAGTTTAAGAAGTTTGTTTGAAGCGCTAATATTCATCTTTTCCACCATCCAAATCAAAAATATTTTTACTCCACCTTCGAAAGATTTTAAATAAGCAAGCTTTGTTATCCTTTCTGCCTCATCTTTATTAATTACAGCCTGTTTGTTCCCCAAACCTATTTTGTCATACCAGTCTGTGAGCTTAATTTTCGTTCCCAACAAGATAATTTCTCGCCACTTTTCTATAAAATCTTTTGAGCTTGCTTTTGTTTTTACTTCACTCGTTGTGTTTACAGGATAGAAGTAGTGTATGTCCGGATTAGTTAAACTTTTTAGTTTTTCTAGAGCGGCTTGTTGTTTAGGTATTTCTAGACTTGAATATGGGCTCTTGATTATGGATTTAATTAGCTCAAATGATGAACCAAGAACATCTGAATCAGCCTTGCCAACCATCAAGTATGTGTTGGCAACCCTGCCACCATCAATTGATTTTTTTGCTTTATTTAACTCAATTTGATTCATCCGATTAGATTAAAAACAAAGATAAAGAATTATATTTGCCACGTTATATATATATATGAAATCAATAAATGAAATTGACTTTTCAGAAAAAAAAGTTTTTGTAAGAGTAGATTTTAATGTTCCGTTTGACGATGCAGGACGGATCTCTGATAACTCTAGAATTGTAGCAGCAGTTCCAACAATTAAGCATATTTTGTCACGTGGAGGCTCTTGTATACTAGCATCACACTTGGGTCGCCCAAAAGGTAAAACAAAAGAACTATCACTTTCTAAACTTGTCCCAGATCTGGAAAAACTATTAAGCTTAAATGTTTTATTTTCTGAAGATTGTATTGGAGAAAAAACAGAAAGGCTATGCTCCAATTTAAAACCAGGAGAAGTTATACTATTAGAAAACTTAAGGTTTTATCAAGAAGAGGCTAATGCGGATGAGAGCTTTGCTAAAAAACTATCTAGTCTTGCAGAAATATATGTAAATGACGCTTATGGCACCACACATAGAGACCACGCATCAACCACAACTATGGCGAAATTCTTTAATCTAAAATGCCCAGGCATTCTTCTTGAAAATGAAATTACAAGTTTGAAGAAATTAATGGATAACCCTAATAGACCAGTAACTGCAATAATCGGTGGAGCTAAAGTTTCCTCAAAAATTTCTGTGATTGCAAATATGCTGGATGTTGTTGACAATCTTATTATCGGAGGAGGGATGGCTTATACTTTTATAAAAAACAATGGAGGTATTATTGGTGACTCAATTTTTGAAAAAGATAAACTTAATGATTGTAGCAAAATCATTTCTCTAGCAGAAGAAAAAAACGTTAATCTATTTTTTCCAGTAGATGTTGTAGCATCAAATCAATTTTCTGAAAAAGGCTTAAAAAAAGCTATTAATATATACCAAATCCCAAAGGGCTGGCAAGGTTTAGACATTGGACCTTTAACAGTGTCTAAATTCGAAAACATTGTTAGAGAAAGTAAGACTATATTGTGGAATGGCCCAATGGGAGTATTTGAAATGCCAGCCTTTGAACAAGGAACCTTAGCAATTGCAAAATCCGTTGCTGAAGCAACCAGAAGTGGAGCTTTTTCATTAATTGGAGGTGGTGATTCGGTTGCAGCAATCAAAAAGTTTAATTTACAAGACAGAGTTAGTTTTATAAGTACTGGGGGAGGAGCTATGTTGGAAAGCTTAGAAGGAAAAACACTTCCCGGTATAAAAGCACTGACTTAAAAACAAAAAAATGAAAACAAAACAATTTCTTATTATAATATTTTCATTTTTTATATGTTCTACGCATCCTCAATCAGAAAACAAAAAAGAGCTTGATCAATCAAATTTTAACCCAGACACCATTAAAACCAGGCTTGAAAGGCTTAATGCGAAGACCCCAATAGACCTATACTTTACCCCAAGCGTTGAAAAGACTATTAAGAGATATTTGAACACTAGAGTAGAATTTTATAAAAAAAATATAGACAAAATAAACTACTATCTTCCCCTTTTTGAGGAGCAATTGCAAAACCAAAAAATCCCTTTAGAAATTAAATATTTACCTATAATCGAATCGAGACTAGACCCAAATGCAGTTTCGAAGGTTGGTGCTACAGGTTTGTGGCAGTTTATGTTTTATACTGCTCTTGAAAATGGTTTAACTATGAATAGTTATGTTGATGAAAGAAAGGACCCTTTAAAGTCTACACAAGCAGCAGCATTATATTTGAATAAACTTTACAAAACACATAATGATTGGAACCTTGTTTTAGCATCTTATAATGCAGGCCCAAGAACTATATCCAGAGCCAAAAAAAAATCAGGCGGCTACACAAATTACTGGAACATGAGACCGTTTCTTCCATCTGAAACAGCAAACTATATCCCTTCATTTATTGCTACAATGTATATATTAGAGTATGCCAACGAACACGGGATAGGTTTGTATAAAAATGAAAACCCAATACTTGAAACGGAGAAAATTATAATAGAAGAAAAAATAGCATTTGATCATATTTCAGATTTTTTTAATTACTCATTTGACTCCATTAAAACACTTAACCCATCATATATTCATAGTATTGTTCCTGGAAAAAACAAGAATGAACTGAGACTTCCAATTGAATTGATAGATAGTTTTATTATGCAAGAAGAAGAGTTTTACGCCTTTGCAAAATCTGAATTTGACAAAAGAGAAAAACCTTTACCAGACCTGTATTCTATTAATTCAAAATTGATTTATAAGGTAAAGTATGGAGAGTTTTTAGGAAAGATTGCCAGAAAATTTGGCGTAAAGGTTTCAGATATCAAGCGATGGAACAATCTTAAAGACGACAACATTAGAGAAAATCAAAAACTTATAATTTTTCCAAAAAGAATCCCAAAGAGCTAAAAGCAATGTTACAAAAGCTTTTGGCTTAAATTATTGTAAATTGTAAACATGAAAAGAAATGTAATTACTTTCTTCTTGTTAATATTTGCTTTATCATGTTCAGATAATCAGGAAAAATTATTACCTGCATCAAGCGGCAACTTAAACAATATCTCTGTAGTTACCAGTGATGAACTTTGGGACGGAAAAGTGGGTGATGTAATAAGAGAAAACTTTGGCAGACCGATTTATGGTCTTCCTCAAATTGAACCTGTTTTTTCCCTTAGCCATATTCCAAGTAAAGTGTTTTCAGGATTTGCTACAAAATCAAGAACAATTTTAAAGATTGATATTTCTGAAAAAGAAGGGGTTTTTAATTTCAAAAACACTTACGCTTCACCTCAAAGAATCATTCAGGTAACCGGCGCAACACCAGAACAGATAATTACAATTATTAACAAAAACATCAACTCTATATACTCCGCCTTATATTTTAATGAGATTCAAGAGAAGCAAAGAAGAATTGCAAAAAACTTAAACCAAACACAAGCCATCAAAAAAAACACTGGTTTAACATTGCGATTTCCTTCTGTTTACCGAGTTGCAAAAGCTGATAGCAACTTTGTCTGGATAAGAAGAGATATAGAAACAGGCTCAGTTAATCTTTTTGTCTCAAAATATAAAAACAAAGACAAGAGGTCTGTCGTGAAAAT
>MDTA01213026.1_pt1 | contig 11190 bp, 12 predicted proteins | sample 811151 | NCBI WGS metagenome assembly MDTA01 (sample SAMN05326648, study PRJNA326480) | marine metagenome | isolation source: seawater | place: Indian Ocean: South | collected 2010 | reverse complement strand
ACCCACTTAGCCGTTTCCCATTGTCTTTTGCTTCTATGTCCTGCATCTTCTTCCTTAAAGCATTTAATACAGGAATCAGGCCGTTCACCCTTTAGCATCATTTTGCGAACCGACTTCATGTATTCGTTGTTCCAAGCATCAAGCAAACTTGTTGTTGCTAAATTTGCAGGTTTGCCGTCATCTCTTCTTAGCACACCTGATTCTGATACTTTTTTGATTGTCGAATCTTTGTCTTGGACGGCAGATGCGTTTGCAGTACAACATACACGCATATGTCCATTCGGTCTTGTAGAAATGTGCATCCAAGGTAATGCACAAAATGTATTTGAAGGCAAATTTTCAGGGTCTTTATCAATAATCATGTATACTCCACTTCACATTTCCAATTATGAGACCTAGACAATGATAAAAAACTTTTAAAATTTTCATGACTACCTATTCCGCCATGAGTAAATTTTAATGTGACCGGTTCTTTTCTGTGATTAAAAAAATTATAATCAAACTTTTTTCTGATAGGATATGATATTTTATCATTGTAAAATGAAATATTTTGAAAATCTATTAATTCGTCAAAGTATTCAAATTCAAAATTTTGTTTTAATAATATTTTTAATTCCTCATAAAATAAATTTCGTCTTTTTTCAATCAAATAAATCCAATCATTATTATAATAAAAATCATTATATAGATTGTTTTCTAATAAATCTTTTCTAGAATCAATTAACATCTCTATTGTATTATTTTTTGATTCGAATATAAATTCATAAAATTTTCTTATAGACATATTATATTCAATATTCATAAATTTATATATGAAATAAAGATATCCATTGCTATGCATTGAACGCAAAAACCAAGTGAACAACCAAGCTTCATGATATTCTTTCTTTGTCATGTTTTCAGTAGACACAACTATTTCTTCTTTTGATTTAAGACCTCCGCCATAATTGGTTTTAGACTTTACAGTTTTTATGTTATATTTTTTAATATATTCTTTTTTTCCTAATTCACTGTTTTTCAAAACCGTCAGTGGATAACTATCAATAAAAATATTATCATTGGCCAATAAATTACAATAATTTTCAATCCATGTTTCCTTTGTTTCACCTGGTAGATTTAAAATCATTTCTACCATAACTTCCAAATCTTTTTTTCTAGCCTTTTTTAGCATCAGGGTTAAATTATTTAATTCCATATTTTTTCTTTTAACATTTGTAAGCACATCAAGGTTTAAAGATTGAAGAGATAAACCCATCTTTCTTAACATAGATGCCTTTTTTAATTTTGAAGCAATGTTTAAAATATTTTCATTAGAATTTTTTGCCCAATTAGTATTAAAAGCAAAAGGGTATCCAGTTTCTTCTTTGATGCTAATAATTTTATCTACAATTTTTTCATCTCTTTCTTTAAATATACCAAAATTAGCATCAGTGCATGTGATATGTTCAATTTTATTTTCACTAAACCACTCCAACTCTTTAAATATTCTATCGGTATCAAATTTATGCACTTTTGAATACGTTATACCGCCCCAATCACAAAATGTACATTTATATGGACATCCTCTGTTGGTTTCTAATATAGCATTTAAAACATAATTATCATATTTTGAAAAATAGTGATTAAAAATTCCGCTTAGATAAGGACTCGGTAAGCTATCTAATTCTCGTATTCTCTCATGATTACAATCATCATTCAATAAAAAATTTGAAAAAGATATTTCGCCTTCTTTATGAATGAGTTTATCGACCCATGGTCTTTTTCTTAAAAAATCTTCTTCATCTTCAGGTACTTGGGGGCCACCATAAACTATCAGACAATCTTTATATTTTTTCTTTATTTCTTTCGCAATGGAATCAGAAAAATCAAGATTCCATATATAAACACCAAAACCGACTATGTGAGGATTTATTATCTGATTGATAATATTTTTCTTTTTATCAGGAATGAAAAAAATGTCAGAATGAAATTGATATTCTCGATTAATACTATCGATGCTTTGAGCATATGCTTGAATCATCCCTGCACTATAAGGCAATAAAACAAATTTTTGCTCATTAATAATACTAAATTGACACAAATAGATATTTTTCATAAACAAGTTATCTGTAATGTGTATCTGTTCTCAGTTCCTAAATTATAGGCACCGTGTAATGTTTTATCTTTCCAAAATACATAATCGTGACATTTCCATTTTTTTATTATAGAATTTTCAAATTCAAATATATGTCCATCTTTTGAGTCTTCAAGAAAAATTACAAATCTTGTAATAGTATGCGAATCTTTTAAATTAAAAGTTTTTCTAGTTTTATCATAAGTATCGTAGTGTAGAGGCAAGACTTGACCAGGTTTTAATAAAGTAAAACCAATTAATATAGTATTCCATTCATTAAAAATAGGCAAATCTACAATATCATCAACAAACTTTGGCATTGGATTTGGATAAAAATATTTATAATTGTGTAAAGAATTTTTATAATTAGTATTCGAATATTTTAAAAATGCTTCGTTAACACCATATCCTTCTATAAATTCCCATTTGAGATTTTTTATTTCTTCAATATCCCACTTAATATTATATTTTTTAATCGATTTAAGGTCCATATATGGTTGGTATTTTTGATTTTAATCGTTCATTTATTATTTCCATAACTCTTACTTTGTTATGTTCTAATTTATCATGATTTATTTTTTTCTCTAATTCACCAATTTTCATGCTAAGAATAACTTTCATTTGTTTAATGACCGATTCAAATCTTTTTGAAAATTTTGGTTCGTTATCAAAACTGTAATCGAAAATTTCATCATACAATTCAAATTCATTATCCCTTAAAAATGAATGAAAACCTCGGCCGCCAATTGCTATGAAGGGTTTTTTCCAATATAATGGTTTTAAAGTTTTTTCACTATGATGTGTACCATATTCCGTATAGCTCTCACCAACTAAATCTATTATTGATTGCCAATATTCGATTGGAGCTTGATTTAAGTTACCGTTTCCTTTTTTTTCTGTTAAATATTTTTTATGCCTGGAATCAAATTTGCCTTTTTTTATGTAACATATTTTATTACACAAACTTTCCGAATTTATTATTTTATGATGTTTCTCGGAAATTAACTCACAATTTGATGATGGATTAGGATTTAAATTCGACCAAACAAAACTATTATAATGATGAAGTTCTTTTATAACCAACATTCTACTCAGTCTAGGCTCTCCTGCTAGAAAACAAATATTATATTTGTAATCTTCATGATGAGCTTCAGACAAACCTTTGGAATAATACATGGTACTCCACCAGGGGTCAGGTATAATCTCTAATTTTTTTTTACTATTGATTATTTTTTTTATTAAAGTGTAATTTTCTTTGAGGTACACATCGCCATTAATATATGTGTATGGTATTGTGTTTTTGAGCGATAGCAAATAATGTAATATATTAAAATTATTATAGATTGCTGGCTTATCTAAAGGAAAATAGTCGCCTGCTTCATTTGAATCGAATAAAATTAAATCTTCATCGAATTTTTCAATATTATCATTGACAAAATGTTTGAAGGTAGTTTTTCCTCTACCTTCAAACGCAACATTTAAAATCATATTAATGTGCTAAAACTTGAATATTTTTTAACTTTCTAAGTGTTGGAAATTTGAACTCGGGATTTAAATGATGCTCTTGACGATTTCTGGCTCTATCAGGAATACCAACTCCCATTAACAACGTAATTCGTTCTCCGAAAATGTCGACCAAACTCTCAAAACATTTGCAACAACCGCTTGCATATCCTAATTGGGTTGCAACTATATTAACATAACCTGCGGCTATACCAATAGCCTGATTCATATCTTCGGAAACAATACTATCAGGGTCTAGTGTATCTTTTATTTCCTCTGATGGACTAAACGCCAACAAAACATGGCCTAAGACTTGTGAATTTGTATGCAATTCACCATCTATTGGACCAAAACCCTTCGTTCTTGAATGTATTTCTTCTATTAAATCTCTATCCTGTATCACATGAAGTTTAAATAAATTGAGATTTTGTTTAGAAGGCGCATTTGTTGCGGCCTCAAGTATAAGGTCTATGTCCTCTTGAGGCATTTCCTGTGTTAAGTCCCAATTTCTTTGACATTTCTGTGATTCATGAATTGATTCTTTTATGAATTTTCTAAATGAACCGTGCATATGTCTCCCTATATTAGTAGTTAATAGTATTTATATATCATAGTTTTGTCAAATTAAATTTAGAAGGTAAATCTACCATAGTATATTGAAAAAATTTATGAAAATCATGCATTGTCATCCATCTAAAAGAATCAAAATCGATTAGAATTATTTTATCATTTTCCACAAAAATATTAAATATGTTAAAATCATTATGACAAAATATTTCATCATATCCTAATTCATGGGAAAAATTCATACAACTGTGTATTATTTCTATAGCATATTTAAATATTTTAATTTGTTCTGAATATGAAAAATCTATTAAAAATTTACCGTGTGAATAATCTTTTAATTCATATCTAAAAATTTTTGTTTCATCATTATAATCCAAGTATAGAGGTTTTGCTATGAAATCAAATTTATCTATAAATTTTTTTAATGTATTAATATCATAACCATCGAAATTTGGGTCGTTAATTTTAATTTCTTTTACCCACGTATTATTATCAGTTTTAAATAATTTACAATCTAAACGAGGCGGATGCAAATTATTTTGATAATGCTTTAATAACTTCATTGTAAATATCCTCACATTCTTTCGGTAATTGTATTCGTTTTTCTAAAAAGTTACAATACATTAAAAAATCTTTCATAATTTTATCTGAAAAATTTTTATTTTTTAAAAAACTAACAATTTCATGATTTTTTTTATATTTGCTTATATGTATTTCTATATTTTTTTTGATGTTGTCAGATAAAAATTGTGCATTCAAATAATCTGGCCCTGTTAAATAATCAACAACAAATATGCCTTCATGATTTTCTGATTTAATATAATCTAATGTTTTATTTAAATTATATGAATTTAAAATGTTAAAAACATAATTAAAAGATATTTCTAAATTACTATAATCATTACTGATATTTTTCCATAATCTTAAATTTTTTGTAAAAATTTTTTGTTTCATACCATATCTGACAAATTCGCCTACTTCATCGACTCCATCGATGCTAATCATTAATCTAATTTTTTTACACTTTAACAGAGTTTTAATCCATTTTTTCGGAAAAACAGAATTATTAGTTGTAATCATAATGGTCAATTTTGATAAATCTATCGAATGTAAGAGCTCTAAATATTTTTCATTAATAAATGGTTCTCCGCCTAATAATTTTAAATACTGCAATTCAGATAAGTCACAATCTTTCATCTTTTCATGATAAGAAATACGTGCTTTATTTTGTTTTACTGCTTTTGATATGGGTCTTGAAATTCCTAATTTAATTAATTCGTTGTCATCTTTTAACCATTTAGAGCTAAATCGTGAATTGCAAGTTACACATTTAAAATTACACAAATTATCAATAGAATATTCCAATTCTCTTATTTTAGGATTATCAATATCATAATGGTCAAAATATTTTCTCAAAGGCGTCAGTCCGGTTTTATCATATAAATCACATTTTGAACATCCATTTATAGTTTTACCCTCAAGCATTTGTTTTCTTAATAAAACATTTTCTGGGCCATCAAACGCTTCTTGCAATGAATTATATGTATTTTTATAATTGGTAGGATAAAAAACACAACAAGGACTTATGATACCTTCTGAATTTACTTGTATATGATTCCACGGTGCTTTACATATCTTCATTTAACCACTCAATCAATTTAGGGTCTAGATAATTTTCATATGATTGTTTTCTAGATTTGTCAAAAAATGTTATTTCTTTTATCATTTTTTCTCTATTCGGTTTCATTTTGTCGAATGCTCTATTAATTAAATCAGTTAGTGTAGGATGAATAGACCTATCCAAGGCCAATTTCAATAACTTTTCACTCATAGATTTAATACCAATACCCCTATATTGAGGTATAATTTCAACAAATTGCATTCTATTTTCTGCCCACAAAATTACCTCATTTAGGTTCAGAACATTCAACGCATTTACAACTGATAATATATAAACATCTTTTACATTATCACAAAAATTCATAAATTCAAAATATGATTTTTCAAGATTTTCAAATTTTCCAGGATATCTTATATAATGATATAATTCATCAACCGCATCAACCGAAAGATGTAAATAAATTCCTTTAAAATGAGACAACATTTTTTTATGTTTTTCCAAAAAGAACCCATTAGTTCTCAGTTGTAGATTTATCTGCTTCGACGCCCCAGAATTTACAAAATCTTGCAAAGTATTCAGAACTTCTTTTATGAAGAGTGGTTCACCTCCTGCTAGGGTCAAGCCTGAAATTTTTTCTGGATTTTCTTTAATCCATTTCCATTGAATAGAATTTAAAGAATCTTGATTTTTTTGATAAAAAAAATTATCGGTCACATTTAATATGTCTAAATTATTTTTTTTAAAATAATTTTCGTCTTTTATCAGTCTATCAGAAGCAAAAGGAGTACATGTTCTACATCCTAAATTACATTTATTACTACAAAAAAAATCTATCATCAATCCATCACAGTCCTTTTCGAATTGTGTCAAATTTTTATATCTTGGATTTGTTGATTTCCAACAAGAATCGCACCAACGATGTTTTTCACCGTTATTCAAAGAATTTTGCAACTCAACGAACTTCGGATGTCTAAATACTTCATCGGGAGTTAGTTGCTCTCCCTGCCAATCCATAATGTTTGGAATTTTATGAGTTTGACACACATCTTCAAAATTTATACTTTCCATGCATGGCAAGTATTGCCGACTATTTTTACCGTCATAATCAAATAAAACAAGATACTGAGAGGGGAGTTTACATAATGTCATTTTGTATCGCACCTTTTGTTAAAATAAATCATGATTTAACTGGCACATATAGGCCATGCGATGTTCATTCAGAATATCAGGGCGATTATTCATCAGCAGAACAAGCATTTTATAGTGATGAGGTTGAATTGACAAGAATAGAAATGATTCATGATAAACATCGCATTGAATGCTCTCATTGTTACGATATGGAAAAAGTAGGAATTGTTTCTAGAAGACAACATCTTAATAGTATATATGCTGATGAAGTAAATCAGATTAAAAAAAATTCAGAAACAAGATTTCCTATAATGGACCTTGAAATGTCATTTGATAACATATGCAATTTTAAATGCGTGACATGCAGTCCAACATTTAGTAGTCAATGGGAGAAAGAATTAGGACCTGTAAAAAAATCTATACAAAATCTCGATGCTAATACTGTAAAAAATTTAAAACACTTAACACTCTTAGGAGGTGAACCTTTTTTAAATAAAAGAGTATATGATAATGGTTTTTTTAAAATTATGAATGAAAATTATAATTTCGAAAATTCATTATTAGTATTATACACTAATAATTCGATAGAGCTTAAAAAACATTGGTATAATTTATTGATAAAAGTAAAGAAATTATGTGTTATGTTAAGCTTAGATGGTATAGAAGAAGTCGGTGAATATGTTAGATATGGTTTTAATCAAAAAATATTTGACAAAAATCTTAGAATATGGAAAAACTTTTATAATAAACCAAAAATAGAAATACTTAAAAATATTTACACAGGCGTTAATATATCATTTCTAGTTCATAACATGAATATTTTAAACATTAAAAAGACTCAAGACAAATACGATATACCAGTAATATTACAATCCATAAACAGTCCTAGATACTTAAATCCTGCAATATTACCAGACACAATTAAAGAAAAAATTATTAGTATAAATGATGACGAATTTGTTGTTAATCTACTTAATTCTGACACTTATGATGAGAAAGAATGCAAAAACTTTATTGAATATACAACTTATCTTATAAAAACAAGAGGTAAACCTCCCGAAGAGTGCCTGTTTATCTATAAGCTACTTTGTAAGTTATATCCCACGGTTTAAAAATTTCTGATGATTCAATATTGTAACCTAAACTTCTTAAAAATAATTCTATATCTTTTTCAGTATGTCCAAACTTTTTTAATTGGTCAGAATAAGTCTGATATACAATTTTAGGTCGATAAATTGTCAGAGTTTTTTCCATGCCCAAAAATGCATCAAATTCCATACCCTTAATATGCATTTGTACAAATGATATATTTTTAAAATCAAAATCATCAATGACTTTTTTTATAACTTTTTTTTCTCCTGTTTGACATAGAAAATACCCTCCATAATTTCCTATGACATCAGGCCTGGCAAAACTTTCCCCCTGTTCCGAGGAGGCCGCAAAAGGAAAGATTTTTACTTCCGGAACATTTTTTTTCAAGCACTCACAATTACTATCAATAGGTTCCCACGCATACACATCTTTAAATTTTTTTACTAATTGACGGCTCCAAATTCCAACATGAGCTCCAATGTCTAAAGCATTACCCTCTTTGATTTCGCCCATTAACTGTCTATGTAATGTTCCATCCATAGGAAAACCTCGTTCGGTCTGAAATTCAAAAAATGTATCATTATCTTGAACCCAAAAATTATTTACGTTACGTATATAGCACTCCTATATAAAAGTCTATCACCTGTGTAAGTTTTTCTTTTATGTAAAGAGTGATATTGTTCATTCAAAATAATATCACCGTCTTCCCACGAATGATAATAGAGATATTTTTCCTGTAAAATGTATTCTAAAATTTTATTGTGAATTATTTCAAATTCATTATCATTAAAATCTACATATGATTTTATGAGGGGCCAGCTATAATGTAAGCCTTTTTTATTATCGATGGGGTGCTTTAATACGATAGGTTTTGTTTTTGTTTGTATGTCTTTTAATTTTTCTCCATTAATAGTTTTAAATTCTAAAGCATTCCAGGTATCTTCAGTCGACCAAGAAAAATCATCTTCTTCATAACTGACATCAATATCGTCCAAAATTAATCTAAAATTTTCTGGCATCTCATAATAAGGTGTACGGTTATCAGAAATACCTAACGAACCTCCTGTATCTCCCATCTTCCTAATGGCGAAGGCCGTAATTTCTTCAGAATATTTTCTATTTTGATTAGCACAATGCCATTCGACCAAACCCTCTTCATCACCTGCAAATAATCCATTTTCACCGTAACCACTCAAATCTTTATTCCTAACCGCTATCAATTCACGAAAACCCTCACAATATGTTTCAACATATTCATCAGACATGAATTTTTCATCTTGTGTCTGAACATTGCCTATAGATTTATAAAATTCTACTAATTCATTGGCAGGAACTAATTTTTTATTTCTAAAACAAATAAAACGTTTTTCGCAAATAATTTCTATAATTTTTGAAGGTTCTAATTTGTCAAGACCATCACAAAAGTATCCAAAATCATTCATGAATTCTTTATAAGCAAAGTTTCTTCTGAAGTATATTGCTCAAACGCTTCGGATACTACCGCACCCGATGAAGTATAACTATCATAATCGGTTGAAGAAATTTCACTCACTTCCACTATACTAAATGACGAAATATTTTCCATCATGGTTTGTATTTCATTAGCATCTGTTTCTGAAGGAAAATCCATTTTATGATAAGTGGAATTAATTTTAAAAAATTGACTTTCAATGTTAATTTTATTATCATGTACCATTTCTTGAAGTTTGGTTATAAGTTCATGCTCATTATGCTCATCTGTTGTACTATATGCTGACAAATAAGATTTTTCACTATCAAAAGTTAAACTATCATTTAAACATTGAATTTTTAAATATTTTATAGCCATGTTTTCCTTGAATATTTTTTAAATATTTATAATAAAATAAAGACCTCTTGCATTACATTAAAATATTTCATTTTTTTTACATATTTAATTTTTTTTAATCGTTTCATTACTTTTTTCAATCTATAACTTTTACCGCCTATTTTTGAACTCACATTGAAGGTCACATAGAATTCAGCTTTTTCATTTTGAAGATATGCCCATTCTTTATTCAAAGATAATTGTTCAAAATTTAAAAATTTTGAGCTAACACCAGGTAATGTAACACCTCTATACATTACTCTAAAAGCATTTTCATTCATTTCTGGAAATGGATGAATACCGCTCAATGAAACTAAAGTATCATTAATAAAAGTACCTGACCACATGACTTCATCCCAAAACCATTTCATAGATTTCAATGAGTCATTATTCACATAATTTATCTTTTCACATTTTTTACAAAATTCTAATACTATATCATCATGTATTTTTGGATAAAGGTATTTAGAGCGCATGATTCAATATAAATTCACACTCTTTTGGAAGAGAGTTTTTCTTTTCGAGGAACATACAGTATTTAAAAAAAGTTTTCATGATTTTTTTATCATGCTTATTTGAATACATAAAATCAACAATCATATCTCGTTTACCATTCAACTGAAAATCTAATTTTTTTTCTATAATATCTTTTAGTAAATCTGGCAAATATGATAAATTTATGTAATAAGGTTCTTTCAAAAAATCAATCTCTAATTTCTGTTTTTTAATGTTTTTATTTTCTATGGTGAATCCTAATTCTTCAAGATATTTAATTGTTGGTTTTAAATTTAAGATATTTAAAGAATGCACAACAAAATTAAATTTTATGTCTATATTGGAGTTTTCATCTGATAATTTTTTCCATTTAATTAAATTTTCTGTAAATTTTTTAAAATTCATGCCTGACCTTACAAACTCACCAACCTCATAAACACCGTCAATGCTTACATGTAAATTTAAAGTTTTAACTTTTAGTATCAAGTCAATCCATTTTTCAGGAAATACAGAATTATTTGTAATCAATGCTAATTCTAAATTTTCTAAATTTATTTTTTTTAATATATCAATATATGAATCGTTGATAAAAGGTTCTCCGCCTATCAATTTTAAGTAGTTTAATTCTGATAAATCAAGGCCGTCTAAATTATTTGAATTTTTTAGAATTTTTTTTCTTTTATGAATTGCCTCCGAGTATCTTGGTATGCCTAAATTTATCAATTTCAAATCGTCATTATACCATTTTGAACTAAATCTGGAACTGCATGTAACACATTTAAAATTACAAACATTATCCAAAGCAAATTCTAATTCTCTTATTTT
>MDTA01146179.1_pt1 | contig 11190 bp, 11 predicted proteins | sample 811151 | NCBI WGS metagenome assembly MDTA01 (sample SAMN05326648, study PRJNA326480) | marine metagenome | isolation source: seawater | place: Indian Ocean: South | collected 2010 | reverse complement strand
TGCAGTCCGGTTGGGGCGTGGACGCCGAACGTGAGCAGGCCTCCATCAACGCGCTGCGCGGCACGAATCACCAGGTGCCACAGGGTGGCGTGCTTTGGGTGTTTGCGCTGCGTTGAGCCAATCTGGCATGGGGTGTTCACGGCGAGCGCCCCGCCAGGCCTGCAACTGTGCGTCGGTCAGTCAATGCAGCGCGACAGCGCCGGCGCCAGTTCTTTCATCGCCCGTCGGTACACATCGCGTTTGAAGGCCACGACCTGACCGAGCGGGTACCAATAGGAGACCCAGCGCCAGCCGTCGAACTCCGGGTCCTGCCCCGCATCAACCTGCACGGTGTCGTCGTCAGCAAGCATCTTGAGCAGATACCACTTCTGCTTCTGCCCGACGAAATCAGAACGATTCTGTCGCAACAGGCGCCGCGGGAGACGATAGCGCAGCCAACCGCGCGTGCACGCGACCAGATCGACCGCATCTTTCGGCAGTCCTGTTTCTTCCATCAGTTCGCGGTAGAGCGCGTCTTCATGGGACTCGCCCGACTGAATCCCACCCTGCGGAAACTGCCAGGCATCCTGACCAATACGACGTGCCCAGAACACGCGGCCTGCACCGTTCGCGAGGATGATCCCCACGTTTGGCCGGTACCCATCCTGGTCTATCAACTCGCCTTCCTCATGGACCGGTACACGCCTTGCACCGATCACCACCCCTGGATCGTTCGATTATGTGGAAAGGTCGACGGGACGGCAACGCAAAAGGGTATGGGGCGCGACTCTCGCCGCGGAAGGCGGCCGCGGGACGCCGCCGGGCCGGTGATAAACTACCCCCACACCCCGGTCCGGCCCGTGCGAAGACGTGTCCCTCGCGCTGTTTGATCTCGACGAGACGCTGCTTGCCGCGGACTGCGACGTGCTGTGGGGAGAGTACCTCTGTCGTGAGGGCCTGGTTGACGCGGACACCTATCGCGCGCTCAATCAAGCGTTCTACCGCGACTACAAGACCGGCAACTTCGACGTTGCGGCCTACCTCGAGTTTGTCGCGGACCCGCTGGGCCGGCATCCACGCGCACACCTCGAGCACCACCGGCAGCGTTATGTCGAACGTGACGTCATGCCGATCGTCCTGGGGCAGGCGCGTGACCTCATCGAGCGGCATCGGGCCGCTGGCGACCACCCGGTCATCGTCACCGCAACGCTCGACTTCGTGTCGACTGCAGTCGCAACGCTGTTCGGCGTTGACGACGTCATTGCGCCTGTGGCGGAACTCGTCGGGGGCCGGTACACGGGCCGCACCGTTGGCGTCGCGAGTTTTGGCCCCGGCAAGGTCACGAGGGTCCGGGAATGGCTCGCCGCCGGTCACTCCGCAGAGACGCTGGAGGACAGCTGGTTCTATTCGGACTCGATGAACGACCTGCCGTTGCTCGAGGCAGTGACGCGCCCCGTCGCCGTCGACCCCGATGCACGACTTCGCGCCGAGGCACGCCGCCGCAACTGGCCAATCGTGTCGCTGCGCGAATGAAGCCGCGCTCCGACCGTCCCGTCGTTCGCGCCTGCCTCGCCCTGGCCGCACTCGTGACGCTGGCCCAATGTGGTGATCCCGGTCCCGCAGCCCCCGGGCCGGTTGACGCCAGCTTCGTCCTGGCGGATGCCGGGCGCACCCTGCGCGACGCGACGAGCGCCGTATCGCTGTTGAACACGGCGATCCGGCGTTTCCTCTCAGACCCTGACGAGGAGACGCGAGCCAGTGCGGTCGATGCCCTCTACCTGGCGCACGACGCCTGGCTCGAGGCCTGGGCCGGAGCCGCGGTGCTGAGCGGAGAATCGATGTCGGCGCACGCCTATTCGATCGATGCGTGGCCGGTCACCCCGGGATTCCTCGATACGCTCCCCGAGTACCCCCAATCCGGCATGGTGGCCGACGTCACATTGCCGCTGAGCGCGTCGAGCGTGCGCCGACAACACGGCTTCTCCGACGACAGCGAAGTCGCCATGGGTTTCCACGCGATCTGGCACCTGCTGACCGACCGAACAGTCGATGACTTCATCGGCAGTGACGAACTCACGACCCGGCGTCGTCTGCTGCTCGGACTGCAGGCGGAACTCCTGTTCGCCGATCTTCAGACAATCGGGAATGCGTCCCGTCGGGAGACGGTGACACTGCTCGCCCTCATGTCGGCAAGCATCGACACGCTGGAGCAGGCGCTCGCCCTGGCGCGCGCGGCAGAACGGGGCACGCCCCATCTCTCGCGCACAGGCCCGGCGGCCGCGAGCCGCCGGATCGCGCAGCCGATCACGATCTGGCTGTCTCATGAGGCCGTCCGGCGCCGGCTGGCCGTCGCGCATCCGGCACTGCGCGACAGGCTTGCCGAAACGCTGCGTGTACTGAACGCGACCGATACTCCGGAGATCAGCGTCTCCGACGTGGGCGCCAACAACGACAGCCCCCCCGACGCAAACAGACCGGTCGGGCGCGTCGACGACGCGGGCGCCGCAGACCCCGTTGGCTATTCCCCGGTAGGCCCGCCGGATGCCGGGACGGAGACGGACGCCACAGATCCTGAACAATCCCGGCTCGCCCTTGCACTCCGGGCCTCCATCCAGGTGCTCAACGACGTGGTCCGCGCCGAACGCGCGCTCAGCGGGGTACCCTGACCGCCGGTGACCGGCCTGCTACACGCAGCTCGCTGCTTTTGCTATTTTCATGCGGCCCCCCCAGCCTTTCGGAATACGATGCAACCGACTTTCTTCGATCCTCCAGAACTATTGTCCGATGCCGACATGACCCAGTTCATCGAGGAGGGTTACCTGACGCTTCGCTCGAAGCTTCCCCAATCGTTCCACGATGCAATCTACGAGGAACTCGCACTACTCGAGGAGAATGGCCGGGTTGGGCACAACAACCTGCTGCCCTGCGTGCCCCAGATACGCGAAGTCCTCGACGAGCCACACATCCGGGGTGCGCTGCGGAGCCTGGTGGGCCCTGACTACTACCTGCACTTCCATCGGCACGATCACGTCAACTTCCCAGACGCGGCGCAGCCGCTGCACAAGGACGGCGACAACCACTCGCACCTTGCAATCGACGGGCGACGCTATCACCCCACCCGCTACGTGATGCTGTTCTACTACCCGCAAGACACACCCGTCGAGCGCGGACCCACCGGGATCGTGCCGCGTAGCCAGTACACGCCGCGAGCAAAGCTCGAGCGAGCCCGGTCCGAATGGAGCGCGCTGGTCGCGCCGTTGCTTGCGGAAGTGAACGCGCTCGCCGAACGTGGTGTGTCCGAGGACGAACGCCGGGCCATCTGGCGCGAGCGCCACGGCGCACTCAAGGAACAACATGCCGATCTGCACACCAGCGTTCGGATGCTGGAACAGCCGTGGGAAGAACGAAAGATCCCGTTGGCGGGCCCTGCCGGTACGGTGAGCATCGTCCACTTCGATCTCGTGCATGGCAGGTTCGGGCCCAACGAGACGGATCTGCCGCGACACATGGTCAAGTTTTTGTTCTCGCGTTACCGGGAACCAACCTCCCCATCCTGGGACAATCACGCGGACGACTACCCTGGCTCCCCAGACGATGGACTCTCCGCCGTACACGCGTTCCAGTGGCAATGGCATCGCGGAGAGCGCCAGCGCTTTGGCGCGTCAGAACTGGGCGACCCGGAGCGCCTCGCCAGCGCCCTTGACGGGGACGACGAAGGCGCCGCGCTAGACGCCGCCTACAAACTCGCGACCCACGGTGCCGCGGGCGTTGGTCCGCTGCTCCAGCGATTCCTCGGCGACGACGTCCAGCGCCGAACACTTGCTGCATGGGGCCTCGCCGCGGCCGGCCGCGACGCGGTCGAGCCTCTGCTCGAAGCGGTACCGGGAGACGATCCGCATCTGATGGCGCGCGCCGCCGACGTACTTGGCGACATCGGCGCCCAGGCAGAAGCCGCGATCCCGCACCTGCAGCGCTGGTGCGAACACGAAGACACAACCGTCAGACTGTACGCCGTCGAGGCACTCGGCACGGTCACCGAACAGCGCGGCGGCGATCCGACAATCACCAGGGTCCTGGACGACCCGGATGCCTGGGTGCGACGCAACGCGATCATATCGCTCGCGCGCGCGGGCGCGGGCGGCACAGACCCCGTTCCCGCGCTCGCGGCGAACCTTTACCACGAGAGCCACCAGGTCAGGGGCTGGACGATCGAGGCATTACAACGCCTCGACGACCCCCGGGCGCGGGAGATTGCGCTCCGGTACCTCAACACGACCCGCTGGGATCAGCACCCGAAGAGCGGAGACCCGAACAAGCGGCGCTGACCTCAGCCGTCAGCCGGGGCAGCTTCCCAGCGCAGGTCGAGTTGGCGCGCAGCGAGAACATCGTCGAGACGCTTCACAGGCAGACTGACCGGCGCCTCGTGCAGTCGCTCGGGTTCAGTCCGTGCCTCGTCGAGGATCGATTGCATCGCGGCGACAAACCCGTCGAGTTCTTCCAGACTCTCCGTTTCGGTCGGCTCGATCAGCAGGCATTCGGGGATCAGCAGCGGAAAGTAGGTGGTCGGCGCATGGTAGCCGCAGTCGAGCAGACGCTTGGTGACGTCCATGGCACTGATGCCAAGGGGCTTGTGCTCATCACTCAGGGTCACGATGAACTCGTGCGTCGCGCGCCGTTCTGGATAGGCGAGGCGGTAGCCCGCCTCCTGCAACCGCATGGCCAGGTAGTTGGCATTCAGTGTCGCGTACTCGCCCACCCGCAGCAGGCCCTCGGCTCCCAGCAGCCGCGTGTAGGCATAGGCCCGCAGCAGGATGCCCGCATTGCCCATGAACGCCGAGAGGTTGCCGATGGTATCGGGCAGGTGACGATCGTCCATCCAGTAGTACCGACCGGCTGCCGCATCGCGGCCGACGCCAACCGGACCTGATCCTGGCCCGCCGCCGCCATGCGGCGTTGCAAATGTCTTGTGCAGGTTCATGTGGAGAACGTCGAAGCCCATGACGCCCGGTCGGACCTTTCCCGGGATCGCATTGAGATTCGCGCCGTCGTAGTAGAGCAGCCCCCCGGCATCGTGAACGACCGCGGCAATCGCCTCGATACGCCGCTCGAACACACCGCACGTCGACGGGTTGGTCATCATGAGGCCGGCGGTCTGCGGGCCGACCGCCGACCGCAGTGCGTCGAGATCGACGTCGCCGTCCGGCGTGACACCCACTTCTTTCACGGTGAGCCCGCAGTTCACCGCGGTTGCCGGATTCGTGCCGTGGGCTGCTGTCGGGATGAGAATCTCGGTACGGTCCGTATCCCCGCGCCTGGCGTGATACGCCCTGATCATTGCGAAACTCACCCTGCGCTCCCGCCATCGGGGTCAGCGACACCGCCTGCATGCTGGTGACCGTTCGCAACGCTTCCTGAAGGTCATGCAGACACGCAAGAAACCCGTGGCTCATGGACTCGGGCGCAAGCGGGTAGCGGTTCAGAAAACCCGGCAGGCTGGCCGCGCGATGGGCGCCGCGCGGGTTGTACTTCATCGTGCAGGAACCCAACGGATAGAACTGTCCGTCGATCGAAAAGTTGCGCCGCGAGAGACGTGTGTAGTGGCGCACCACCTACAGTTCCGAGAGCTCCGGCAGCGCCGGGGGTCCATCACGCAGCAACGCCGTGGGGATTTCTGCCGGCGGCTCGCCCGGCGTCGGATGCTGGGCCCGTGCGCTTCGGCCCGGGCTCGACACTTCGAAGATCAGCTCATCCATGCCCCCGCTCCCCAAGCACCCGGCGCAGCACCTCAGCCCAGCGCGCGATGTCCTGAGCGGTATGCACCTCCGTCACGTTGACGAGCAGGCAGCGGTCGAGCGCCGGATCGTAGCGTCCCAACGCCAATCCTCCCGCCACGCCATGCTCCGCCATTGCTGTCACAACCTCGTCGGCGGACAGCGGCAATTCGATGACGGCTTCGTGAACGTGCGGTCCCTGAAACCTGGCCGACACTCCGGGCAGCAACGCTGCGGCTTCCAGCAGGCTTGCAAGCCCGCGGTGGCAGGCGTCCGCCACCGACCGCAGGCCGGTCGGTCCCAGCAGCGCCATGTAAATTGTTGCCGCGGTCACAAGCAATCCCTGATTCGTGCAGATGTTGGACGTGGCCCTGGCACGATGGATGTGCGGCTCGCCTGCCTGCAGGGTCAGCGCGAACCCGCGCCTGCCGTCGAGGTCGACCGTACGCCCGACAATGCGCCCCGGCATCTGCCGCACGATGGACTTCCGGCAGCACATGAGCCCCAGATAGGGACCGCCACCTGCAAGCGGTATCCCGATCGGCTGTCCTTCCCCAACGACAATGTCCGCGCCCGTCTCCCCCAAGCGCCCGGGAGGCGTCAGCATGGCGAGCGCGATCGGATTACAGACGCCAATCACAAGAGCGTCCCAGGCATGTGCCCAGTCCGTGAGCGCGTGCACATCCTCGAGGGTACCGAAGAAGGTCGGTTGGGGGATGACGAGCGCCGTGAACGCGTCGTCAGGGAGCGACTCGACGCGCGTCACGCCAGCTTCGCTCACAGCCACGTCCACAAGTTCGATGCCCTGGCTGCCAACAATGTTCCGCACGGTGGATCGATAGGCGGGATGCACCGTCGCCGGTATCGCGATCCGACACGTTCGTACCTTCCGGTTGGCGCGGACCGCCATCAGCACGGCCTCTGCCAGGGCCGACGCGCCGTCGTACACCGATGCGTTGGCCACTTCCATTCCCGTCAGTGCCGTCAGCATGGTCTGGAACTCGTAGATGAGTTGCAGAGTGCCCTGACTCGCCTCCGCCTGGTACGGCGTGTACGCGGTCAGGAATTCACCGCGGGACGTCAGGTCCCAGACGGCAGCCGGCACGTGATGCTGATACGCGCCGGCGCCAATGAAACTGAGGGCCGCGCCGTCGCCCGCGGCACGCTCCGCCATCTGGCGCAGCAGCGCAGCTTCGCCAACTCCCGGCCCGATCGCGGAGAGATCACCGCCGCGCAGTCCTTCAGGAATCTCATCAAAACAACTCATCAATCGCGGAGACGCCAAGCGCCCCCAACATCACGCGTTCGTCACGATCCGTATGTGGAATGAAAGGCATAGCGCATTTCCCAATGGACAGCAGTCAGGGGCGCCCGGCAAGGGGTGCCCGGCAAGGCGGTCGGCAAGGGGCCGCCGGCCAGGAGTCACGCTCAGCGATCGACAATCTGCAACCGGTCATCGGCCGATGGGCTCTGTTCGCGTCCTTTGACGTTCGGATCGCCCCGGGTCGATCCCGGGCGTGTTCTTATTGGGATGCGGGGTGTAGCGGGTGCGCGGGCACAGGCCCATGTGAGACTGCAGGAGACCCCGGGAGGGAGAGGCGTGCTCAGGAGGCTTCCTGTTCACACACTGCCTGATAGCCTTCGATGTCGAGCAGGTCGTCGAGTTCGCCCACGTCACTCGGCTGAATCCTGAAGAACCAGCCGTTCTCGTACGGTGAGTCGTTCACCGTCTCCGGGGCATCTTCGAGCACTTCATTGATGGCGATCACCTCGCCGCCAACGGGTGCGTAGATGTCGGATGCCGCCTTGACGGACTCGACGACTCCCGCTTCGCCGCCCGCGATCACAGCCTGACCCACCTCCGGCAGTTCCACATACACCACGTCCCCCAGTTCTTCCTGAGCGTGGTCGGTGATGCCAACCGACACTGTGCCGTCGCTTTCGAGTCGCGCCCACTCGTGCGTACTCGCGTATTTGATGTCATCCGGAAACTCGGGCATTGCGGGCATGTCCTGTGGGTGCGAAGCGCCGGCATCGGGAGCGTGTCGACCGGCAGAAACTGTGCTCAATCAGAGGGCTCGATGAGCGCGCGTATTATTCCTGACGAACGGTGGTTTGACAATTTTCACCTGCAGTCTGCGACCCCGCAGCACAACCTCGGCGACACCGTCGGTGCGGTCCAGGCGCGCCAGCGCAATCGAGTGACCCAGTGTCGGTGAGAACGCACCGCTGGTCGCGTGCCCGGCAAGCTGGCCATCCAGAAGGATCTCCGCCCCGGCCCGCATGACGCCCTTGCCTTCGAGCACAACCCCGACGAGCCGGCGCTGCACGCCGCGCTCGCGCTGGGCCAGCAACGCATCGCGGCCGATGAAGTCACGCTCCGAGAGAGAGACCGCAAAGGCAATGGCGGATTCCCACGGTGTGACCGACTCGTCCATGTCATTGCCGAAGAGGTTGAGTCCGGCTTCGAGGCGCAGCGTGTCCCGCGCACCGAGGCCCGCCGGTTGTACGCCCGCTTCGATGAGCCCGTCCCAGAGCCGAATCGCAGCGTCCGCAGGAAGGACGAGTTCGTAACCGAGTTCCCTGTGTAGCCGGTGCGGGCGATCAGCGTCTCGCCGTCAAGATGTGCTTCGAAGGCACGCAGCCCGCCAAGCCCGAGCCTTCCAGCAGAAGAGAGGCTTCCATCGGCCGCCGCGAGCAGCGTTCCGGATTCCGGCCCCTGCACGGCAACGACCGCCAGCTCCGGGCGCTCCGACAGTTCACAGTCCAAGCGGCCCAGCTGGCTGCGCATCCACGCCAGGTCCTTCTCGCGGGTAACGCAATTGACCACGAGCCGATAGCCGCCCTCCATCCGGTACACGATGAGGTCATCGATGATGCCCCCGTCATGATTGAGCATGGCCGAGTAGAGGGCACGGCCTTCGGCCTCCAGCCGTTCGACATCGTTCGAGAGCAGGGCACGCAGGAAATCCCGTGCACCGGACTCGGCAACATCCACGACCGTCATGTGCGACACGTCGAACACGCCCGCCGATTCGCGCACAGCCCTGTGTTCGGCAATCTGCGAGCCGCAGTGCACCGGCATGTCCCAGCCGTGGAAATCGACGATACGCGCCCCGGACGCTTCATGTCGCGCAAAGAGGGCGGTACGTTGGTTCATGGGGTCGCTCACCCGCGTTGTTGCGGGAACTGTCACTTCGAGTTTGAAGACAGGGGCATCAGAGCACCTGGGTGAAGGCGCGACCGTATGGTTCGCCCACCGTGTGGCGTTTGCCGGATCGCGCAACCACGCATTCCGGGCCGACATATCGAAGCGCCAGGCTTCGCCGCCGACCGCCATCGTCCGTCGTCCCGCCACCGTGGAGCGTCGCCATGTGAAAGACCACGACATCCCCCGGTTCTGTCGCAAAACCCACCACATCCCAGTCCGCCCGCGCCGATTCGATCTCGGGTCGGGGCTGCGACCGGAACTTGCCGTAAATGGAATCGTAGACCGGACCCAGATGTGAGCCCCGCACAACCTCGAGCGCGCTCCCCTGATCGACCGGATCGAAGGACATCCAGAGCACGGCCATGTCGGCGCCCGCCGCGTTCATGTCGGACACGTCCTGATGCCATCCGGTACGCTGGTTGCTGCCGCCTTCCTTCAGGAAGATCTGCTCGCCCTGGAACCAGGCGGACGCGCGCCCGTCCGCGTCGGCAAACAGCGAGGTCAGAATCTCGCGGATCGGCCCGCAACCGATCAGCTCGGCGTATGCCTCACTGGCGCGCGGATGACCGAGATCCTGGTAGAAGAAGCCGCCGTCGTCCGCTTCGATTCTGCGCGCGTCGGCAACGGATGCAACCGACACGGTCCGATCGGGCAACAGCCTCGATGCCCCCGGTCCCGGATGCGCAAGGCTCCACTGCCAGGCCCGCTCCGCCGCCGCCAACGTTTCGGTAGGCAGCACGTTCCGCAAACAGACGACGCCGTCGCGGCGGTAGATGGCCTGCAGGTCTCGGTCAGTCAATCGGCTTCTCCGGTCGGCCGCGGCATTATAGCGGGGGCCCTCTGCAGACGGAGTCTTCGGAGGGAACATCGTGCCGTCCCCGTCTGTCCGACTGACGGACATCAGTGCCGCCACGCCGTGGGCCACCATGCATCAACGACCCGGCCACTTCCAGGGCGGGCCGTCGAACATTGCCTGACCGTGCACAAACGTCTCGCTCAACTCCTTGTCGAGTTGGAGATGGTTGCAGCCGGCCACCTCCGTCAGCGATTCGATGAGGCTTGGCGAATGCGAGATGACCCACAACTGGGTCTCGTTGGCACAGGCCTTCATCAGACGCCCGAGCGCGGGGAGCAGATCCGGGTGCAGGCTGGTCTCGGGCTCGTTCAGCACCATGAGCGTTGGCGGTCTCGGGGTCAGGAGTGCCGCGATCCACAGCAGGTAGCGCAGCGTGCCGTCCGAAAGTTCAGACTGCGCCAGCGGCCGGAGCAGTCCGTGCTGGGCAAAGCGCAGTTCGAAGCGGCCTCCGGTTTCTTCAACACTGACCGTTGCACCGGGAAACGCATCATTCAACGCGACGTCGAGCGCTGCCTCGTCTCCAATCTCACAGATCGTGCGCCATGCCGCCGCAAGATCGCTGCCGTCGTTCGCGAGGACGGGGGTTCGAGTCCCTACCTGTGGCTGACGCGCCGGCGAGTCGACGTCCGTTCGGAAATGATCGTAGAAGCGCCAGGAGCGAATCTCCTCGCGCAACAGGAGCGCTTCCGGAGCCCGGTCGGGGTCCGCCAGCCGCGACAGCATGCTGTCGAAAGCAGGGAGCTGCTGCTCAACGATGCCCCAACGCCCCGAGTCATCCCGAGCCCGCACAACCGGGCCCCGGCGATCGACCATCGCGCGCCGATCGTGGAAAGTTTCACCCATCCAGATCGCTTCGCGTTTGATCTCGGGATCTTTGCCGAACATCGTTCTCGGCACGGGTTCCGGCAGCCCGAAGTCGATCGCATAGGAGAACTGGTCGCTCGCAAAGCCGAACTTGAGACTCACCGACCTGGAGCGGGGGCCACCCTGCACCGGCGCCTCACCGCGCCGGGCCGCTTTACTGAACTTCTCGGGGCCTGCCCAGAGCACCGACTCGATCCCGCCTTCCCGCGCGAGGGACGCCGTGGCCGTGCCGAAGGCCGTCTCGGAGAGGAGCCGGAGCCCGCGGTAGAGATTCGACTTGCCGCTGCCGTTTGGCCCGGTGATCAGGTTGAGCCCCTCGAGCGGCAGCACGAGGTCCCGCAGCGAGCGATAGTTGGCTACGGCGAGCGCGGTCAGCATGAACTGGCGGGCAACGCGTGAATCACAGTCGGCAAACGGTCCGACTCGCACGACACCGACCCTGGAACCCGCGCCGCGGGATCGGGCAGAGAGGCGTCGTTCCGGGGCCTCACTACCGGTAACCCTCAGCG
>MDTA01153574.1_pt1 | contig 11191 bp, 10 predicted proteins | sample 811151 | NCBI WGS metagenome assembly MDTA01 (sample SAMN05326648, study PRJNA326480) | marine metagenome | isolation source: seawater | place: Indian Ocean: South | collected 2010 | reverse complement strand
TGGATCAGCGTCTGACGGGGCTGGAACAAGGTCCGGTCGACGGCGGTCAGGAGTTGATCATCGTCGATTGCGGTCCCGATGCCGGCGCCTTGCAGGCTGCGATCGATGAGGCCCATCCGGGCGACACCGTGGAGTTCAGCGGCACCTGCGATCCGATTGACGTTCGGGTCGACGAACTGACGATTCGCGGCACGACGGGCGCCATGGTGACGACCGCAGCGCCTGCTGGTGCGGTCGTGATTGTCGATGCCGCGCGTCAGGTAGCGCTCGAGAACTTCACGGTTGACGGCAACGAGGGGATGGCCGAGGAAGGCGTCCTTGTTGATGTCGGCGCGATCGTCGGGCTTGCGGACCTTGTGGTGGTCGACGCTGGGGATGGCAACCTGTCGGTTCGCAACGGCTAACTCGTCAAACTTGCAGGCGGCGATACCGTAGGGGAGATGGACGACGATACGGGTCTGATCGTCGGCGGCAACGCGACCGTGCTCATTGCGGGTGCCAACACCATCAATGCGGGCTTTGCCGGAATCGACTGTGAGTTTGCCGGTGTGGTCATGCAGGATGGCGTGGGCGCCGACGAGATGCTGACGGTGAACGGTGTCACCGGTGCGATCGAAAACTGCATGATCTTCATCTCGAACGGCACACTGAACGGGGACATCTACATGCAGCAGAACTCGTCGATGACGCTCGAACCGGAGCATACGGGCTCTTCGATTGTGGCAACGGGCAACATTCAGATGAGCCAGTATTCGTCACTACTTGTCGACAACGAGGGTCCGGTCACGCTTGGCGGCGGCACAATGACCCTGATCGGCGGGACGTTCATCATGCATGGCGGGACGCTGAATTCCGACCTGCATCTCCATGCTTCCAGTCGCGCGGAATTGGGGGACGGTGTGATGACCCAGTCTGGTACCGACACCATCCAACTCCACTCGTTCTCTACCCTTCATTCCCTCGGAACGCTGACTACCAACGAGGTGGTGTGCTTCGGTGCGAACTCGGCGTTCAACGACGATGGCGTGGGCGGCTTTACCGACCTCTGTCAGGAGTAATCTGGCGAGCGCCGTTCAGGCACCTTTGAAATCAGCGCCGCGTTTCTCGAGGAACGCGGCGATGCCTTCGGCCCCGTCGGCGGTCCCGGACATGCGCGAGATGGCACGGGACTCCAGCTCCATCTGGGTTTCGAGCCCGTTGTCGAAGGAGGCATTGAGCAGGGACTTCACTTCTCCGAAGGCCAGTGTCGGGCCAGCTGCCAACTCAGTTGCCAGATCCTTCGCCCGGGTCATCAGTTCCTCTGCCGGGACCACCTCATTCACCAGGCCCCAGGCCATCGCCTCATCCGCCTTCAACATGCGGTTCGTGAGCATGAGTTCCCGGGCCCTGCGGTCTCCGACGCGTCGTGGCAGGAAGTAGGTGGAGCTTCCGTCCGGCGACAGCCCGGCGTTCGTGTACGCCATGACGTAGCGCGCGTTGTCGGCACTGATTGCGAGATCGGCCGCGACGGCAAGGGAAAACCCGGCCCCGGCGGCAGTGCCGTTGACCGCCGCGATGACGGGCGCGGTCATCCGTGTCAGGCGCGAGATGCCCATGTGCAGATCGCCCGCCATTTCCTTGATGAGTGCCGGCCGTGCGTCGCCCGCCTCGGCGAACTCTCCCAGATCGCCCCCCGCGCAGAACATGCGACCGGACCCGGTGACGATCACCGCGCGGATTGCCGGATCTTCGTCGCAGACGATGGCCGCGCGACTCAGTTCACGCGCCATGAGAGGGTTCATGGCGTTTGCGGCCTCTGGCCGGTTCAGGGTAAGCGTGGCGACGTTGCCGTCGACTTCCAGCGTGATCGTTTCGTAGCTCATGGGTCAGGCTCCGACAGTTCAGGGTTTGACGATGGGTTCGGGTTTGCCGGTCACGTCGACGTGGACCTGCAGGGTCGTGCCGGCGATGTCGTCCAGATCCGCGGCCGCAATCCCGGCACGGGCGGACGTCGTCACGAGTCCGCTCAGGTCCGCGCCGACGAATGAAGGGCAGGTGGGCTGCCTGACGGGCAGCGGGATCGTGCGGATTCGGTTGCCGTCGGTATCGTAGGCGTCAATTGCGCTGCCGCCCCAGCGGGCGTTCCAGAGCACGTTGTCGGCGTCCGTCACGGAACCGTCAGGGACGCCGGCGGTCGCGTCGTCGAAGACGACAAAGGGCTCGGGTTCGCCGGTCATTGCTCCTGTTGCCGGGTCTGTCGCCACTTTCCAGATCGTCCTGTGGCCTGAATCTGCGTAGTAGGCGAACGAGCCGTCGGCGGCGAAACAGATGGAGTTCGGAACGATGACGTCCGGGATCAGCAGTGTCAGTTCTCCTTCGAAGAGTCGCCAGATCGCGCCCGGTTTGTTGTTGCCAGCCTTGCTCATCGTGCCAATCCAGAACGCGCCGGATGGGTGCACACGGCCGTCGTTCGCGCGCAGCGCCGCGTCTTCCGGAAAGACGTGGACAATCTCGTGCGTGCCGGTTTCGAGATTCAGGCGCCGGAAATCGTCCTCTGTCGCGACGAGAATGGATTGATCGTCCAGCAGGCCGGCCGCGGACGGCATGAGCGGGAGTTCGATGTGGCGGGTTGTGTGGCTGTCAAAGCGGCGCTCGTAGACCCCGCGCCCATTGATATCGAACCACACGAGCGAGCCACGCAGATGATTCGTCAGCGGGCCTTCGCCGAGCGACAACGGTTCGCCTGACCATACGGTGACGTTCGGTGACTGGGCCATTCGACGTTCCCTCGTTTGCGAGCCGCGAGTGTGCCCGAACGGGGAGTTGTGGCGCAATGCGGAGGCAATAGAGAACGAGGAGCCGTGGCGCTAGCGCTCGTACACCTCCAAGAGCGCAATGCCGGTGCTGCCACCTTCACCCGACACGATGGCCGTGTAGGCACCTGGTTGGAGCGTGACGAGGATCGCAGCTTCCGCCGGGTCGAGCGGAACGAATTGGGCGGGAAGGCTGTCGGCATGGGGGTGGTCGCCCCAATCACCGTTGGCGTCGATCGCCGTCAGGCCGCTGTAAAGCGTCAGGTGTGGGTTCTTGAGAACGCCTTCCACACCGTGTGCGGCGAGCGAGGGACCGATTGCCCGCAGGACGACGGTCAGCGGCTCATCCCCGGTGATGACAAGCCCGCCGATGAGGACTTCATCACCCGAGCCGACGGGACCCGGGTTGCGAGGTTGACCAGCCGCTGTGCGCCGTCGAGTTCGAACAGTTCGATCAGGCCGATCCCTCCCGCCGCCCCCGTGAGCATCGCGGTGTGCGGACCCGGATCGAGTGACGCCACGATGCATGCCTCGCGGGGATCGGTTGGCAGCAGAGAGGCGGGTATCTCGGCGTACCGGGCGTGGTCGGCACAGGCGTTGTTCGAGTCGGCGACGGCGGCACCGTTGAACAGCGTGAGGAGGGGATCCTCGAGCGTGCCCCGGACACCAAAGTCGGCAAGGGAAGGCCCGATTCCGCGAATCAGCACACGTTTCGGCGCGTCACCCGCGACAATCAGTCCGCCAATGATGATGTCGCCGCCGCTCTTGGTGGCTCCCCGGGTCGAGATGTTGGCGAGTCGGGCGGGCGCCGAGCCGACAGCGACGGTTGACACGGACAGGACGTAGGCGGCCACTTCCCGCGCGGTGGTGGCGCTGTTGGCGACGATCCGATAGGACCCGGCCTCAAGCGCCACGGTGAGGGCGGCGTTGAGGTTGCCGTGGCTGTCGTCATCCTCGGCGACGTGTGTGTCAGCCTCATCCAGTACCACGACGAACGCGTCGAAGTCCGCAGACTCGAGGGTGACGGTGAGTTCGGTGCGGACGTGCAGGTTGATTCGGTAGACGTCTGCCAGAGAGTCGTCGACGCCGCCGAACAGCTCGCCTGACGTGCAGTCGTCACTTGTCAGTTCGGCGCCGAGAGAGCCGTTGCCTGGATGGTGTTCGACCGTGCAACCCCACGCGGCGACAGGAAGCGCCAGCAGCAGAGCCAGCGCGAACGGGTGGCGTGGCCGTGATCGACTGGGGTGGGAGGCTGACATTGGGCTGCGCATAGGGGGGCGGCGCATGGCCTGTGAATCCTGACGTTCACGAATGAGTTTAGTTGGCGGTAGCCCTGGCGTGCGGCGGGTTCGCGGTCGGTGCCCCGCGCCCGTTGGCGTAGTCGGGATTGCCTTCGACCGGGGGCGTGGGTTAAATGGCGAGTCGCCTGAAGCCGGAGTTCTGCGCGCCGTGGTGGCGTTCCGACCGGCAGGTGGTCAAGATCCGACATGAGTCCTGAAACAGACCCGATGCCCGACAACAGCCTCCGTACGACGCGGTCGTGCGCCGCCATCGTGCGCGGCCCGGACCGCTTCAGATGAAACCCGGGTTCCTGGCCGGCCTCGTGGTCGGCGTGCTCGTCGCTGTGGCCGGCTTCGTTGTGTTCGATCAGTTGTCGGGCGACGCTGACGCTCCTAGTGTGCAACAGACAGTACAAACAGAACAGGTGGCGCCATCGCCCGTGCCGTCGCCACCGCCTGTGCTTCTGGCTCCGCCCGCGGCCGTCGTAGCGGAGCTTGCATCTGTCGAGGAGTCCGCCGCGATGTGGCTCGTGAACGACGCTCCCCCGTCGGAGCTACCCCGGAAACGCATCGACGTCGCCGAGGCGGGCGTGTTGCGCTACGACCGCGTGGCGCTCGCTGCGCTGAAACCGGGCGACATCACGACGGTTGTCCTGCCGGAACCGGCCCGGACGGTCTCGCTGACTGTTGAGAACGTCTCGACGACTGCCGCGGGAAATCGGCAGATCGCGGGCAGCCTGACCGGCAGCAGGCTCCATCCGTTTCTCGTGACGTTGTCTGCCGAGAGCATGTTTGCCACTGTCGGCACGCGCGCCGGCACCTATAACCTGCGTGGCGGTGCGTCCCACGCCTGGGTGTTTACCGCTGCATCGCTGAACCACAACGTTGATCCGTCCCTGCCGGACTTCCGGGTGCCGCCTGAGCGTATCCGGCGAGGATCGGCACCCGATTCCTCTATCGCCCCTTAATTCGATGCTTCGTGAAGCGTCCTGCCTTAGGTCCTGAACCATGCGTTCTCTGAATCGATATCTCATTGCGCTGCTGGGCAGCCTCGCGCTCTGTGTCAGTCCGGCCGCATTTGCGAAACCCGAAATGGTCTGTCCCTGTTCGGTCGCCAGCCTTGGGCAAACGGCATGGGGGATCGACGTCGGATTGCGCAATACCGAGGCAAACATCACTGGTGAACTGAGATTTCGGCTCACGTTGCGTGACGTCAACGACGCGACGGGCGCGTTCTTCATCGGTGGATTTGCTACGCCGGGCATCAGTCTCGCCATTGAAGAAACGCTGGCATCCATGACTTACAAGACCGGTCTAGTGGTACCCGGGGCCGGGACCTACATCATGAATCTGGAACTGCAGGAAAATCAGTCGGGCATCTGGATGACCGTGGATTCGCTGCGCATGCGTCAGGATGTGCCGCTCGAGCACGTTGGCGGCAGTTCATCCTACAGTTCGGTCGACGATGAGGTAGGTGCCCTCTATTTTGACGGCGACGTGGTGGTGGACTCGGTTTCCGTGGGGGAGATTACGCTCGACCTGCCTGCGATCGTCAATCGCTCACAGACGTTCACGAGTACGTCGCTTCAACTTCAGTTCGTGCGTACCGCGGGTCCGTCGGTGTTCGATTATTTCTTCTCGCTGGGTACGATCGACCTCGCCGGCGGGCTCGCGCCCCGAGGGTCGATTGCGGCGCAAACCGTCACCGTGCCGTACTCCGAATCAGGCACGACTGGCGACTACGTGCACCTCTTGCTCAGTCCGGTTGGTTCAAACGCCGTACTGGCCTGGCAGACGATTCGTTGGTTGGGCGGCGTGGATCAGGTTGAGCGCAGCCTGGCGCTGAACGGGATCGAATTGCTCGAAGACGATGATGGCGACGGTGTTTCCAACTTCAACGAGCGATTCGCTGGGACCGATCCCGACAGTTTCTACAGTACGCCCGGGGCCAGCCAAATCGACCTGCTCGTCAAGTACACACAGAACGTGCCCGCGCTCTACGGAGGTGATGCGTCGACCCGGATCGATCATCTGATCGGCTTCTCGAACCAGGTCCTCTCGGCGAGTGGCGTCAACGCAACCTTCAATCTGGTGGGGTCCGGTGAGGTGAACACCAACGAGTTGTTCACACTGTCGTCCTACCTCGATCTCATGGAAGCTGAGCAGGAAGGCTTCGAGGGACTGGAGGCCGAGCGTGTCGCCACGGGCGCAGACATCGTCGTGCTGCTGATTCCCTACTCGGGCGGCGCACTATGTGGTCTCGCGAACCTTGGCGGGCAGGGCAAGAAAGGGGACATGTCGAATCCGATCAACGCGAACCTCGCTCACGCGACGGTCTACGTCGATTGCCGCGATAACGTGACTCTCCATGAGATTGGCCACGTCATGGGGCTGATCCATTCCCGCATCGAGAGCGCGCGCGAGAACGACACTGGGACATTCGACTGGTCCGTCGGGCACGGCTTCGACAACTCGTTTGCCACCGTCATGGCCAACACGGACGATTTTGGCCGCGCGTCTGAAGAGGTGAACATCCTGTCCAATCCGGTGCTGCTGTGTGACCCGTCGGTCGACGAGTTCCCACCGCACACGACCGGTAACCCGTGCGGGGTCGACCGGTCCGACCTGGTCAATGGGGCGGACGCGACGCTCAGCCTGAACACCGTGCGTTTTCAGGTGGCTGCCTTCAGGGATGAGGTCAGCGGGACCGACACCGACGGCGACGGGATGGTCGATTCGGTTGATACCGACGACGATAATGACGGCGTGCCCGACAGTTCAGATGCGTTCCCGCTCGATGACACCGAGTCGGTGGACACCGATGGTGACTTCATCGGCAACAACGCGGACCTCGATGACGACGGTGACGGGATTGTTGATGCGGCGGACGCCTTTCCGCTCGACGCCAGCGAAACCGTCGACACCGACAATGACGGCACGGGCAACAACGTGGACCCGGACGACGACAACGACGGCGTTGCCGACGCACAGGATGCGTTTCCGCTTGATCCCGCGCGAAGCGATGGGGCGCTGACTAGCCGTCTCGTCAACATCGCGACGCGCGGCTTTATCGGTACCGGCGACGACGTCATGATCGCCGGCCTTATTATCGAGGGTGAGACCAATATGAGCATACTCATTCGGGCGCGCGGACCGAGTCTCGCGTCAGTGCTGAACGGCGCAATCGACAACACGGTCCTGCAGCTCTTCGACATCGCGGGCAACCCGTTGGAGGTCAACTTCGATTGGCAGGACCATCCACGCTCGGGTGAAATCCCAGTCAGCCTGGCGCCGACGGATCCGCTGGAGTCGGCGATCGTCGTCGACCTTCCGGCCGGAGGATACACGGCGATCCTGAGCGGTGAGGGTGGCTCTACGGGTGTCGGGATCGTCGAGGTGTTTGAATTGGACTGAACGAACCGGGGGCAGCAGTCCCCTCCGGTCATCCTCCGTCGGAGACGGCACCTGCCTTCAGCAGCGCATCGATCTCGGCATCGGTTTTTCCGGCCTCATTGAGGATCGTCCGCGTGTGCTGGCCGAGTGTGGGCGATGCCCAACGGATTGAGAGAGGGGTTGCGCTGAACTTGACGGGGGGAGCGACGACGGTCATGCCGCCAACCGTATCGTGCTCGAGGCGGGTCAGGTAGTCGTTCGCCCAGGCCTGTTCGTCGTCCAGCACCTGGTCTTTCAGATGTACCGGACCTGCCGGCAGGTCAGCCTCATTGAATGCCTGCAGCCAGGCTTCGGTAGTTCTGCCGAGAAGGGCAGTCTGCGCTGCTTCGCGCATCGCCCTGGTGTGGCTCGCAATGTCGTCCGGGACGAAATCCGCGTCCGCGTGGGTTGGGTCTTCAACGCCGAGCAGTTGCGCAACGCGAATCTGCAGGCCCCGCCCGCCGGCGCCGAGCGCGATGAGCCCGTCCGCGGTGCGAAAGAACCCGTAGTACGGGGGCGTGATGGCGGGCTTCAGCGTGTCCCGGTTATCGAGTATCTCCTCGAACGAAGCGCCGCGGGCGAACGCGTCCTTCACCCATTCGGCAAATTCGTGACGCCAGCCGTCCACGGCGTCGATGTGGTTGATGGAATTGTTCTGGATGACAAGCGCGGCCTGCAGCAGCGACACGTCGAGCTTCTGGCCGTTACCCGTCCGCTCCCGCGCAAACAGTGCGCTCGCGATCCCCCAGGCCATCAGCATTGCCGCCGTGTAGTCGACGATGGGGTCCGCGAAAATCTGCGGGCCTTCCCGCGTCATGGGTGCGACCGCCGCATAACCCTGCAGGAGCGCGTCCATCCCTGGCTTGCCGGCAAGCGGGCCGGCGAGGCCGAACGCGCTGTTCTCCGCGTAAACGAGTCGCGGGTTCGATTCGCTCAGCGTGGCGTAGTCGAGCCCGAGCTTCGCGCCCTGACCCGGACGAAAATTCGCGATGATGACGTCGGCGTCCCGCGAGAGCGTTTGCAGCACCGCCTGTACCTCCGGGTTGCGCAGGTCGAGCGCAATGCTGCGCTTGCTGCGGTTCTTGTTCACGAACTGTCGCGCTTCGGTCGCGGACAGTCGCGTGCCGTTGCGGCGTGAATCATCGCCCGAGAGCGGTTCAACCTTGATGACGTCCGCGCCACCGTCCGCGAGGAGTTGGCCGCAATAGGGCGCGGCGATGAAGCGCCCCAGTTCGATGACCTGAACACCGGCAAAGGGACCAGCCATCACGATTCCATCCTGTCAGGGGTATGCCGGCAACATACCCGAACCCGCCCGGGTTTGTTGGAAACGCTGGGTTCCCCATCCCGTCGCGTGGCATGATCAGGCTTCAGTCTTCACGCCGGGTGTCTGCATGGATCAGGCTTCCATCGATCAGGCGGTGGCGTCGCTGCTCGACGATTTCGAGTCGTGGCGTGAGTTTTCCCTGATGACCCAGCCGTTTGCGCCGCAGACGGAAGATGACGCCTATGCCGTGCAGGCCGGCTTCATGGGTGCGCGGGCGGCGGGCGGGGTGTTTTCCGGCTACAAGATCGCCTGGTCGACACCCGTCATGCAGGAACGGGTTGGCGCAAGTGAGCCGGTGTATGGTCGCTTGCTCGAAAGCCAGGTGCTCACTTCCCCGGCCGCAGTATCGATGAGCCGCTATCTCGCCTTCGGTATCGAATGTGAGGTTGCCGTGCGGCTGGGTCGCGATCTCGCCGGCGAGAATCTCGCCGAGGAAGAGGTCATGGATGCGGTTGCCGAGGTGATGCTCGCGTTCGAACTTGTCGACAGCCGGGGGTGGACGGGTCCGCGGACACCGGTGCAGTCGATTGCGATGAACATCAGCAGTGCGGGCGCGGTGCTCGGTGAACCCGTTGCGGACTGGCGCGAACTTGATCTCGCTGCGGCGGAATGCCGGCTGTCGATCGATGACGCGTGGGTTGCGTCCGGTTGGGGTTCAGACGTTGGTGGGCATCCGGTTGCCCCGGTTGGTTGGCTCGCGGGGCGACTTGCCCGTCAGGGCAGCACATTGCGCGAAGGGGACGTTGTCATTACGGGCAGTATGATCCCGCCGCAGTTCCCGCAGCCAGGCGTCACCGCGCGGCTCGACATGGCGGGCCTCGGGTCGATCACGCTCGATATCGGTTCCTAGCGCGCCGGACGCTCAGAAGAAATCGAGCGTCGGGAACGCCGCGTTGCCCTCGATGCACGCGCGCAGGAAAAGAACAAAACCGGCATCTCCGGTCCACAGCGAGTACTTCCGCTGACCGTGTTCGCTGATGAATCTGGCGTTGGCGCGAATCCCGTGCATCGCAAACGCGCGCGCACGGTCGAGCCAGAGGGTGTCCTCCGTCATTTCGAACAGCCGCAGGAATGCAAAGCCTGATCCGGCCACGCCGTGACAGAGTGACGGAAGCTTGGTCAGCGGACCGGCGCGCCAGATGAGTTCACCCGCCGGCAACAGGTACTCGCGTTCGAAGGCTTCGTCGAGGAAGCCGCCCAGACACACGATCACCCCGGGCGCGCCGTTGCAGTATTGCAGCAGGGGTGGACGGCCGACGGCACGGGTCGTGGACCCGGCCGAGAGCGGCCAGTTTACGCCGTCCGCGTCCCGGAGCGCGTGTTCGGCAAGAACTGACTGAACCGCCCCCGCGAGGTCATCTGACGGCGCGACCCGCATGGCGGCGGCCATGTTCGCGGCGTACCCGTGCAGCGCAGAGAGCATCGAGTCCCGATGCTCGTTCAGGTCGGTCACCCACAGGCCGTTCGTTTCACGAGCGTCGAGCAGCGCAGACCGCCCCTGGCATCGTCATGCATTCGCGGATCGTTGGTTCGTTCGAACGCGAAACGCAATGCCAGCAACGTGCCCGCGCAACCCAAGACGATTCCGGTGGGGGGCGCACCGAGGCCAGGCGTGAGCGTTTCCAGCAGTTGCAGATCGCTCGGTTCTGCGTGCCCGAGTTTGAGTTGCAGCATGGCAAAACCGGCATCACCCATCAGAAACGAATGCCGGGCGTGCGGATAGAGGTCGTCGGCCTCGCGCGCTGCCGCACGTCTCGCCCGCGCGAGGATGTCTGTTGCGGCAGGAACCCCGGCTCCCAGTTCTGACAGGGTTCGGAACATGCCCGCGGCCCCGTAATACAGTGTCTTCAGCGTTGCCGAACGCTCGGGTGATCGATCCAGCGGATGGATGGGCCAGAGGTCGTGTCCCGCCAGATCCCTCAGTGCATCCGCGACGAACGCATCGATCGACGCCTCCGCGACGTTAGAGGACCACGGCCCGGCGTCGATGGTGGTATGCCGCTCAGGATCGTGGAGCATTGTCACGACGCCCTGTTGGGATCGGGCCAGACAGGGTGATCCTGATCGATGATGTAGACGTGGGTGTGCGTGATCTCGGGGTGTGAATGTTCGTGCGCGTGGTGGTCGGCGCCCGGCGCGTGCGTGTGGGGGTGGTGTGCATCGTGGACATGCGGATGTGTATGCGTCGTGGCGGGATGCGTGTGTTCGAGTTCCACCGGGTCGCCCGCGGGCCAGGCGGCGGCCGCCGCGACGGCGGAAGCGGCGGCGATTGCGCCAAGGACGCCAAACGTCGCGTCCAGGCCAAGCGTCACGCTGCCCCAGCCGGCGAGCGGGTAGGTGATCAGCCAGCAGGCGTGAGA
>MDTA01048974.1_pt1 | contig 11192 bp, 12 predicted proteins | sample 811151 | NCBI WGS metagenome assembly MDTA01 (sample SAMN05326648, study PRJNA326480) | marine metagenome | isolation source: seawater | place: Indian Ocean: South | collected 2010 | reverse complement strand
TTCCACCTGTTGCCCCAGTAATTAATACATTTTTCATATTCCTAATTCTTCAATTTATCTAAATCTTTTAAACTACTTATAGATATAGACTCAACATTCCTATTAATTCTTTTTACAAGATTCGTTAATACATTGCCTGGCCCAATTTCTATAAACCTTTTAAATTCATCTCTAATCATATTTTGAATAATTTCTCTCCATCTTACTTTACTCACAACTTGTTTTACCAGTAAATCAGCAATTTCCGCTTCATTGCAAATATTTGAAGTAACATTTGAATAAAGAGGGGATTTAAACTTTCTAAATTTTATTTTTTTTATCTCATTACTTAGTATTTCTGAAGCATGTGTCATTAATTCGCAGTGAAATGGTGCACTTACTGGGATTAAAATGACTTTTCTTATTTTTAAATTTTTCGCATTATCTGAAATAAATTTTATAGACTCTATTTCACCACTAAGCACTATTTGACCATTTGAATTATCATTTGCAATATAAACTTTTCCAAATTTTGATGCTTTGTTTATAATTGTATCTATTTCTTTATCATCACAACCTATTATGGCAACCATACCCCCAGTTCCAATGGGCATACTTTCTTGCATCGCCCTAGATCTTATTTTTAAGAGGTTTACTGACTCTTCAAACAATATACTTTCATTAGCAACTAACGCACTATACTCACCAAGTGAATGACCAGCAACGGCTTGAAATGAATTTTGTTTTATGAGTCCGTCATGCAAAAGAGCATAGAATATAGCAATACTTGTAGCCATTATTGCAGGTTGAGAGTTCTGAGTTTTTGACAACTCATCAATATTTCCAGTGAATATTAGTTCTGATATTTTTCTGCCCAAGGATTGATCTAATCTATTAAAGACATCTTTTGATGCCTCATATTTTTCAAAAAAATCAATTCCCATTCCAACAAATTGTGAGCCTTGACCAGGAAAAATAATTGCTGTTTTCATGTAAAAAGAATACTTGCTTATTGGTAGATTATAGAATATTTATTCTTTTTTTAATATTAAATACATCTTTTATGGCCTTATTTGAACATATAGTTATGCTTCGCCAGGACTTGGGCACCACAGATATTGATAAAATAATTAAGGATCATGAAGAAATAATTCACGAATTGGAAGGCAATATTATATATAAAGAAAGCTGGGGACTTAGGAATTTGGCTTATCCAATTAAGGATAATAAAAAAGCTTTTTATCACTTTATGAATATTGAAATTCCCCAAAACAAAATTGACGAAATTAACACAAAACTAAATTTAAATGAAAATGTAATCAGATATTTGTCAATAAAGGTTAAGTCTTTTTGTGAAACACCAACCTCGATGGCTAGTAATCAAGAATAGATCATAATATGAATAAAACTAAAGACGATAAATCTCAATCATTTGACTATAAGGATATTAATTCTCTAAAAAAGTACCTTTCAGAAAAAGGTAAAATTGTTCCTAGAAGAATTAGTTATATTTCAATAAAAAAACAAAAAGATTTATCAAATGCAATTAAGCGTGCAAGATATCTGGCTCTTCTTCCGTATACTGGTAAATAAATGGAAATAATTTTATTAGAATCACTTAACAAGCTTGGAAAAGCAGGTGAGATTGTAACTGTCAGAGATGGCTTTGCAAAAAATTACTTATTACCCAATAAAAAAGCAATCATTGCTAATAAAAAAAATAAAGAAGATTTAAAAACAAAAATGTCACAAATTGAGCAAAATAACCAAGAGAAACAAAAAGAAGCTGAAGATCTCAAATCGCAAATTGATGGTATTACGATAAGTGTAGAGATGGAGGCTAATGAAGATGGTAATTTATATGGAACAGTGGGACAAAAAACTATAAAAGATGAGATTGAATCAAAATATTCAATTATTTTGCCTTCTGATAGCATTAAACTCTCAGAAATTAAAGAAGTGGGCGAACATATCATAAAGATTGACCTTTATGATGATGTTACTGCATCATTAAATCTCGAGATTAAGAAGAGAAATTAGATCTCATTTTCCTAAGAATTCAGCAACTTAGCATAGATTCATAAATATTTATTTTAAGCCTTTTCTACTAACAATATTTTATTTCTGTTAATATCTTTTGCATTAAAATTACTGACATATTGATCAATATGATTACATTTTAAAAAAATGTCTTCAACAATTCAGATACAAAATAATAGCAACAACAGTAAAGAGATGCCTCATAATATTGAGGCTGAACAAGGTATTTTAGGGGCAATTTTATTAAACAATGAGATTTTCTATGACATATCTGAAATGGTTAGTATAGAACACTTTTATGAGCCTATACATAAACTAGTTTTTGACGTTATTGGAAAACTGATTTCAAAAGGACAAATAGCTACTCCTATAACTCTAAAAAGTTATTTTGAAGTTGAAAAAAGTTTAGAAGATATTGGCGGTTCTTCCTATTTAGTTAGATTGGCAAACTCGGCAGTGTCTCTTGATTATGCAAAAAATTATGCACAAATTATATATGAGCTATCAGTAAGACGTGGGCTTTATGATCTTGGAGGTAAAGTTCAGCATGATGCAATACAGAGTCAAATTGAAACAAAACCAGAGGAATTAATTGAGGATGCAGAAAAACAACTTTATCACATCGCTGAAAAAGGAACTAATCAAAATAACGTTCAAACTTTTAAAAGTTCGTTAGAGGAAGCAATTGAGCTTGCAAAAAAAGCGTTTGAAAAAGATAGCACTGTTGTAGGAATCTCATCAGATTTTATTGACCTTGATAGCAAACTTGGTGGATTTCACCCATCAGATTTAATTATTATTGCAGGAAGGCCGTCTATGGGAAAAACTTCTTTAGCGACAAACATTGCCTTTAATATAGCAAAAAATGCCCATGACTCTAAGGACTCTAGCGAGAGTGTATTGTTTTTTTCATTGGAGATGTCTTCTGAACAATTAGCTAGAAGAATTTTATCGGAACAAGCTAGGATTAGCTCTAATGATATAAGACGAGGTAACTTATCTGAACATGACCTAGATAGCTTAGTTACTGTATCAAAAGAAATTCTCGAAATACCACTTTTTATAGACGACACCCCTGCAATTAATATTGGAACATTATCTTCAAGAGCACGTAGACTAAAGAGAAAAAATGGACTAGGAGTAATTATTGTTGACTATTTACAACTCCTAAGACCCAGTAAAGTAAGTAGGAACGAGTCTCGAGTTCTAGAAATTTCAGAGATTACCCAGGGATTAAAAGCTTTAGCGAAAGAATTAAACATACCGATAATTGCTTTATCACAATTATCAAGGCAAGTTGAGCAAAGAGAGGACAAAAAGCCACAACTTTCTGATTTAAGAGAGTCTGGCTCAATCGAACAAGACTCAGATGTGGTAATGTTTATTTTTAGAGAAGAATACTATCTTGAAAAAAATGCACCATCGCCAGGTACTGCTGAGTTTATAGAATGGCAGCAAAAAATGGACGAAGTTCATGGTCAGGCAGATTTGTTAATTATGAAACAACGGCATGGACCAACTGGAAATATAAAACTAAACTTTGAAGCAAATTTCACAAGATTCGGGAACTTTATTAGTAAAGATCACTCTAATAGTTACAAATAAATACAAATTCATGAAGACTGAAGATCGAAATACTTTCTTGGATATTAATCTTCGAGCAATAAAAAAAAACTATAAAATTATTAAAAATAAAATTGGAAAACATTGTACTGCAGCAGCTACTGTCAAGGCTAATGCTTATGGCCTGGGCATAAGGAAAGTTATACCCAGTTTAGTAGACTCCGGATGTAAAAACTTCTTTGTAGCAACAACGGATGAAGCAATTGAATTAAGAAAGATCAATAAAAAAATCAAAATATTCATACTTAATGGACTTATATTGAAAAATATAAAATTAATTAAAAAATACAATTTAATTCCAATAATTAATAATCTTTCTCAGCTTAGAAGAATTGAATATTTTCAAAATAAAAATAATACCAATATTAAAATAGCTTTACACTTTGATACAGGTATGTCGAGATTGGGGCTTGATGAAAGCGAAACAAAATATCTAATTCAAAATAAATATAAATTATTAAAGTTCTCAAAACTAGTACTAGTGATGAGTCATCTTGCATGTGCAGATAATCCAAAATCTGAATTAAATAAAAAACAACTTTTGAAATTCTTAAATTTAAGAAAGCATTTTCCTACTGTACCATTAAGTTTATCTAATTCTGCAGGAATTTTGCTCGGAAAAAAATATCACTTTGATATGGTACGACCAGGTATTTCATTATACGGCGGTCATTGCAGACTCAATGAACGGAAAATTTATCATAATGTTGTAACATTAAAATCAAAATTAATACAAGTTAGAGAAATTAAAAAAAATGACTCTATTGGCTACGGAGCTACATACAAAGCAAAAACTAAGATGAAAATTGGCACACTGTCCTTAGGTTATGCAGATGGAATCAATCGATTATTTTCGAATAATTTAAATATTCATTACAAAAGCAAGAAAATTAAAGTCGTTGGAAGAATTTCTATGGATCTTATAACCTTAGATCTATCAAATATTAGCAAAAATGAAAAACTTGATAAAATTATACTAGATATTATTAGCGATAATAATTCTATAAATAAAATATCAAAATTAATTAATACAATACCTTATGAAATCTTAACAAATCTAGGTAAAAGGTATCACAGAAGATATATACATTAATAGATGGAAAAACTATATTTAGAAATATTAAAAAAATATTCAAAAGTAATATTTTTTTTCTTTATTATAATCTTAAGTTTCTTCTTTTATAATATTAAAGATTTTCAACTTGATGCATCGTCTGATACCTTGATACTTGATCAGGATGAAGACTTAAAAAAATACAGGGAAGTAGTTAATGATTACGGAACTAACGACTTTTTAATAGTTACTTTTACTGCAAAAAATAAAATCTTAGAAAAAAATAATCTTAGTATTATAAAATCATTTATTGGCACAATAAATGGATTGCCCTGGGTACAAAATGTTCAATCTATTTTTGATGCTCCTTTGCTACAAATTAACGATCAGACATTAACTGATTTAACGAATGAAATTTTAACTATTGATTCACCCAACATTAGTTTAATTGAAGCTGAGTCTGAGCTTGTTAATAGTCCTATTTTCAAAAATCTAATAATTAGCGAAGATGGGTTAAGCACAGGAGTTTTGATTAATATCAAACGAAATGAGAGATATGATTTTCTAGTAAGAGAAAGAGCAAGATTGAATGAAATAAATGAAAAAACTTATAGTGACATTTCAAATTTTGACATCATAAATGAGGAGTATGAAATAATAAAAAAAGAATTTGATAACAATAGACATCAAAACATTACAGAAATAAGAAAAATTATAGATAGATACGATGGTAATAACCTAGAAATATATCTAGGGGGCGTTTCAATGATTGCTGACGATACAATTACATTTGTAAAAAAAGATATAGCAATATTTGGAATAGGAGCACTATTATTTATTTTAATTGTATTATTTTTAGTTTTTAAAAATCCAATTTGGATGGCTGTTTGTATTTCAAATTGCTTTGCATCTCTAATAATAATGATAGGAACAGTGTCCCTGCTTGGTTGGAAAGTAACTGTTATTTCATCAAACTTTATAATGTTGATGTTAATATTATCCTTATCTATGACAGTTCATATTGTTGTACGATATAAACAAATATTGATAGAAAATGAACTATTGCCTAAAGATCAAAAAATACTTTTGACAATTAAAAAAATGTTTTTGCCTTGCTGCTATGCAGCATTGACAACTATTTTTGCATTTGCAACACTGTATACGAGTGGAATTAAACCTGTCATGGATTTTGGGTTAATGATGTGTACAGGAATTTTTATTACCTTCATTACAAGCTTTATATTTTTACCCATTATTATTTATAACTTTAATTTTGTTGAGCGCACTACTTATTTCACCAAAGGAGGAGAAGGTATTTTAACTACTTTTATAAACAAATTTAAAAATATAATTTTACTTTCCTTTCTAATAATCTTTATTATTGGAGTTTATGGAGCTACTAAATTAAAGGTTGAGAATAGTTTTGTAGATTATTTCAAAAAAAATACAGAAATTTATAAGGGAATGAAACTAATTGATGATAAGCTCGGAGGTACAACTCCAATAGATATAATCATTGATTTTAGTAAACATGAATCTGAATCAACTCAAGATGATGACTTTTTAGACTTCGGTATAGAATATAATCCAGCTGATTATTGGTTTACAAAAGAAAAGATAGATATAATCAAAAGTGTGCATGATCATTTAGAAAAATATCCATTTGCAGGCAAGGTACTGTCAATTGCTTCAGTTATAAGAACTGCTGAAAAACTAAACTATGATAATGAATTTGACGCCCTAGAACTATCTGTATTATACAAAAAACTTCCGCAAGACCTCAAAGATCAAATAATCAGTCCATACGTCCTTATAGATAAAAATCAAGCTAGAATTACTATGCGTATTATTGATACTCATCCTGAATTGAAAAGGTCTGAATTTATAAATAATTTAAATCAATATTTTGAAACAAACTTTAAAGATAAATCAACAGAAGTAATGGCTACAGGCATTCTGGTGCTATATAACAATATGTTATCTAGTCTTTTTAATTCCCAGATAAAATCATTATCGATAGTCCTAATTGGAATATTTACAATGCTATTAATACTTTTTAAATCTTTCAAAATTGCATTAGTTACAATTATGCCAAATTTAATTGCTTGCTTTGTTATTCTTGGGACAATGGGATTTTTATCTATTCCTTTAGATTTGATGACAATTACAATTGCGGCTATAACTATAGGAATTGCTGTAGATAATTGTATTCACTATGTTTTCAGATACAGGGAATATTGGCTCGAAACTCAAAGTCATGAATTAAGTATGATTAAATGTAATAATACTGTTGGAGTAGCAATTCGAAATACTTCGGTAACTATAATTTCTGGATTTTCAATATTAATATTTTCTAACTTTTACCCAACTATTTATTTCGGTATTTTTACTGCTTTAGCGATGCTTGTGGCTTTAATTGGAAGTCTTTCATTGCTTCCCATACTTTTAAAAAAATTCAATTGCCTATAAAATATGGATATAGATGTATCACAATTTTTAAATCCATACGACATTTCGTTTATTATTATATGTTTAATTTCAATATTTTATGGGATAAAGAATGGGTTAATCAAAAGTATTTTCAATTTGCTAAAGTGGATAATAATTTTATTTTTAATTAAAAATTGTTTTTCTTTATTACGTCCTCTTATTGATCCATATATTTTGAACCATACAATATCGAATATCTTAATATTTTTATTTACCTTTATAACGTCTTATATATTTATATCTTTTGTAAATAGAATAATAATTGGAGTACTGCAGCCAAAAAAATCTGGTTTTATAGACTTTAGTTTTGGTGCCGTTTTAGGGATTTTTAGAGGTTATTTAGTTTTTGTACTAATAATATTTTTTATAAATAATAATGTTTCTACAAGGATATTCCCAGATTTTATGAAAAGTGGTTCTTTTAAGGGGTTGGTTAACTATGGGGAGAATCTTTTAGACGACATTCCTCAAGAGCTTAATCAATTAAACAATATAGGAAACTGATAATGAAACCTATAAAATGCCTAATAACTGGGGCGTCTACAGGAATTGGGAGAAGTACTGCTATACAATTATCAAAAATTTCTGAACATATTTATATAGTAGCAAGAAATGTTACAGAATTGGAAGTAGTACATGATAATATTATTGAAAATGACTGCAAATGCACAATCGTACCTTTAGATTTAAGTGAAATAAATGGAATTGAAAATCTGTCTAATGAAATTTCGAAAAAAGAAGGATATTTAGATTTATTATTACTTTCTGCTGGTAAAATAGCCAATTTATCACCAGTTGAGTCAATAAACTTATCTGATTTGAAGAATGTAATAGAGCTAAATTTTATTAGCAATTTTAGATTAATTAAAAACTTCCACTCACTTCTCAAAAATTCAAAAGATCCCCAACTTGTTCTCATTTCCTCTGCAAAAGATGAACATAAAAAAAACTACTGGGGTGTATACCAGCCAGTTATGTCAGCATTAAACGAACTTGTTATTACTTATGCAAATGAGAACAGGCATCTAAACATTAAAGCTAACATCTTATGTCCTGACTCCGTGGATACAAAATTAAGGGACCACGTTATGCCAGGAGAAGATAAATCTTCCATTAAATCTCCTACAGACGCAGCCAAAGAAATTATTAATTTTATTTGCAATACAAAAACAACTGGCAAAATAATAAAATTCTAGTTTATGTAAGGGTTTTTTGAACTTTTAACGTAATAAACTATTGGAATTCCATCTAATTTAAAGTAATGCCGAAAAGAATTATCGAAATATTTTATAAATAGTTTTGGAGCTTTTTTGTGTGTATTTATAAAGACTTTAAATGTGGGTACACTGCCCTTTGTTTGAACAATATATTTTGGTTTAATTTCGATATTTTTTATTTTTGGCAGTTTTCCTTTTTTTATGAGATAGGTGACAAATTTCTTGAGACCTTCCTTTTTTAACTCAACAGGTAATAAAATTATTTTTTTTATAATCGCATTTAAGGTCTTGTTAATATTTAGGTTTTTCTTAGCAGAAATGAAATCAACATTAATTGACCGAAATTGACTATAATTATTTTTGAAATATCTTAATGTCTTACTTTTATAAGTTTTTTTATCATCTACTATATCTATTTTATTAAACAGAAAAAATACAATTTTATTATTATTGATTGCTAAATCAGCAAGTTTGAAGTCTTGTTTAGTCATAAACTCAATTGAATCGATAAGTAAAATGATTACTTCAACTTTATTTAGTAATTTTATAACCTCTGCATTTCTAGAAATTTCACTTTTATCTTCAACTTTACTCCTTCGTCTTAAGCCAGGAGTATCAATTATAGTAAAATTATAATTCTTAAACCTAAAATTCTTTTTATATAGTGATTTTGTAAGACCATATTCTTCACCTACTGGGGACAAATAACTACCTAAAAGTGTGTTAAAAAGCGTTGATTTTCCAGAATTTGGTTTCCCAATAATACATAAATTGATATGTTCAGTACCTATATACATTTGAATTCTCATCGACAATAAAAATGCCATCTGAAACTATGATTGGAGGAACTAGTATATTTTTTGTTGCAAGGTTTCTTTCTTCTAAAATTTCTCCAGAATATGGAGAAATTGTTTTTAATTCACCAAAAAAAGATAATGCATAGAGCTTGTCATTAATTAAGTATGGACCTAACCAAAGATTTAAATCCTTCACTTTTTTTCCTTTTTTATATTTTCCTAAGTCGGTGATCCAATATATTTCACCACTATTTATATCTACACAAATTAATTTTCCTTCATTGTTTAAAACATACACTTGATTGCCAGTAACGATTGGTGTTCTGTATCCGGAAATATTTTTAGACCAGTTTCTTTTTCCATTAATAACATTTACAGAAGCCAGTTTTCCATTAGAACTTAGTGCATATATATTATTTTTATAAATTACTGGACTCGCTGATATATCCTTTATATCGAAATTGCTTACCATAGTTATTTTAGATAAACTTTCGGACCATATTGGCCTACCAGTATCATATAAGAATGCTACTAACTCACCATTACTAAATGGAGCGATAACTATGTTCTCATAAGCTACTGGCGAAGCTGTAAATAAATTTTTTCTTGTTTCTGAAATAGTTTGAAAGGACCATTCTATTTCACCTGATTTAAGAGATATGCAGAAGATTCTATTATCTGATGAAATAAAATAGACAAAATCTCTATATATAAGTGGTGGCGATAAAATAGGGAAACCAATATTAACTGACCATGAAATACTTCCATTCGTTGTATCGATTGATAAAACTTGGCCATAAGCGTCAACCGAAATAATTTGGCTGTCTAGATATGCTATACCTCCTCTTATTACCTCATACTTTTGTATATCTTCTGGCTTTAAATCAATTTTGAAAATGAGTTGTCCGCTCTCAACATTACGGCACTCAAGAAATCCATTATTTAACACAACGCATATATTTTTGTTAAAATATATTGGTTGTAAAATATTTATTGGCCCCTTGCCTCCACTTAATATTTTTTTTCTTTCATCAAAATTATTGTTGCTATTTATATGATTAAGATTATTTTTTGGATTTTGGAAATGTTGTGTCCAATATAATAGCTCTCTAGGTTTATCGATATAAATATTTGATTTATCTAATGTAAGAGTTTCTAAAAGCTCAGAGTCGTATGCAAGAACTGGAAAGCCTCCAGAAGCATTTTCAATTTCATCAACTTGCTTTGAGCAAGAAGTAAAAACAAAAATAATAAAAAATAAAAATAAAAAATTTTTAGCCATTATTCTATAATAGAAATAAATTTTTCTGCTCGACTTTTGATATTTATTGGCAAATTCTGAATATTTATAATTTCTTGAAACAATTGCTTAGAAAGATCTTTTCTGTCCAATAGTAGATGCCTAATTGCATTTAATTCTTTTAGTAAATACTCAAAATCAATATTATCAGACTTTGCCATAGAAATATATTTTTCAAATTCACTATCATCTAAATCCTGAATATTGAGCATTAAATAATTATATAATGCAAGATCACTTATAAGAACATGGTGTTCAGTACCTGTTATGATCTCCAATAATTTTGCAGAACTTGATTCTTTATTTTTATTTATTAGGTAGTGGTCCGAAATACGAAGCTTAACTATCCCCGAAATTAATTCATGAGAACTGTCTTCAAGCTGTTTTAAATTTTTTAGAGAAGCTATTTCGTCTTCTAAATTAGTCGCTATTAAATACTCTTCAATTATTTCTTGGTTTTTCAAATCATTTCTTGAACTATTTATTTGATAAGCTATGACTGAAAGAACAATCATGGTAACTAATACTAATGCGTAAATACCATATTTTCTCCAAACCTCACTAAGACGTTCCTTCCTAAGATCTTCATCAACTTGTCTTAAAATATCACTCATTTTCTTTTACTATTATTACTAACTATCTGTGGGCGCATATGATAGATATGCTCGGATGATGGGAAGGTTCTTTTTTTG
>MDTA01178620.1_pt1 | contig 11193 bp, 9 predicted proteins | sample 811151 | NCBI WGS metagenome assembly MDTA01 (sample SAMN05326648, study PRJNA326480) | marine metagenome | isolation source: seawater | place: Indian Ocean: South | collected 2010 | reverse complement strand
ATAGTTAGTAAACATATTCCTCTTAGTTCAAACAAAATAGAGGAAATGTGTAATACATTATTTCACAGAGGTCCTGATGGTTCTGGGGTAAAATTATTGGATAATAATCGGGTCGCATTAGGTCACCGGAGATTAAAAATAATTGATCTATCAGAAAAAGCAAGTCAACCGATGTCTAATGAATCCAATCAGATCTGGATTACGTTTAATGGAGAAATATATAATTTTCGAGAGCTTCGTTATGAACTAGAGAAAAAGGGGTATGTTTTTCGCTCCAATTCTGATACAGAGGTTATAATTCACTCCTATGACGAATGGGGATATGATTTTATAAAAAGGCTAAGAGGGATATTTGCTTTGGGTATTTGGGATAATGTAAAAAGAACTCTTTTTTTAGGTAGAGATCATTTAGGTGTCAAACCACTTTATTATTATTTTGATAATGATCAGCTCATATTTGCATCAGAACTGAAAGCGATAATGAAAAATAACAGAGTTAATAAGAAATTATCTATGAGTTCTTTAGTTGACTACTTTACTTATGGTTATGTTCCGCATGATAAATCAATTATATCTGATTGTTTTAAACTTCCAGCTGGTCATTATTTAATTTTCGATGGTCAGACTTATAAAATAAGTAAATATTGGAGCTTAGATTATACTGGAGAGATAAAGGATGAAATTGAGTCTGTTTCCTATTTAAAGACATTGCTTGAAGATTCGATATCGAGTCAACTAGTCAGCGATGTACCTAAGGGAATTTTTTTAAGCGGGGGAATAGATTCAAGTTCTGTCTATGCAATTGCTAATAATATCGAGCCCAATATACCTGCCTTCACTATCGGATTTGAAGAGGAACAAGAAGATGAGTCTGAATACGCAAAAATGGTTTCCTCCTATTTAGAAAATGAACAATATATAAAGAATTTTAGTCTAGAAGATGCTCTAGAGGGATTATCAATATTTCCCATTATTTATGATGAACCTTTTTATGATGGATCTGGCTTACCAACTTATTTGCTAAGTAACTACACTAGTAAAAATGTAAAAGTTGCAATTGGGGGAGATGGTGGGGATGAGGTTTTTGCAGGATATCCTTGGTATGACCATCTTTATCAAGAATATAATACTGATAACTATCAAAAATTTTTTTTGACACAACTATACCCACTAGCAAAAAAAATGAGATTAAATAGTCAGAAAATGTCAAATCTATATTATTCAAAAAAACATTCACTTAAAATACATGATCCCCTGGCAATGGTTTCTCATTTCATGACACGAATGACAAGAGGAAACATCTCAAGATTAATAAATCCTAAAATGTATGATATGAATGATTATGATTATGATTGGCTATTTAAAAAGTTTTGGTTAGAAAATGGACCAATAGTTACGCGTGCACAGTTTTTAGACATTAATACATATCTTGTCGATGATATATTGGTAAAGGTGGATAGAGCAAGCATGGCCAATGGGCTTGAAGTTAGAGTGCCATTATTGGACCACAAACTGGTTGAAGGTATATTTAAAATATCAAATACAAATGTTTACAGAGGAAGAAAATATTTATTTAAAAAAGCAGTAAGAGATATATTACCTTCGAAAATATTGTCAAATAGAAAAAAAGGTTTTGGTATTCCCTATAAGGAGTGGTTTGAGAAAAAATTATACCATCTTTCTTATGATTTATTATCAAATGGTTCCTTGGTTGGTAGAGATTTGATTAATATGGATGAATTAAAAGTATTTGTAGAAAAAAGAGATTTTAAATCTGTTTGGCAGACATTGATTTTGGAGATCTGGTCACGTAAATGGCTCGATGGTGAAAACTTAAAAATTAAATAAGTATCGCTTTTGGATTATAAATAATGGGAAACGCCCGATTAACTGTTTTGATGCCAGCAAAAAATGTAGAACAATACATAAAATGTGCAATTATCAGCACTTTAAATCAAACCTACGAAAATTTTGAATTATGGATCTTAGAAAATGGGTCTACAGATAAAACTGTTCAAATAGTGAAAAATATTAAAGATTCTAGATTAAAACTTTTTGAGCTTGGCCCAGTTGGTATAAGGGGAGCGATTGAATATGGTATAAAAAATTCAAAATCAGATTGGCTTGCTAGGATGGATGCAGATGATATCATTCCACAAAATAGATTTGAAGTACAAATGAGATTTCTTGAAAAAAATCCAGACATTGCGTTTGTTGGCACTTCGTATTCATTGTTAACGCCCTTTGGGCATGTGTTTAAAAAAAAGACAGAAATTCAAACTAGATTAGTCACGAAAGACAATCTTGCAACATTTAACAGATATTATGCTGATCCTTCAGTGGTCTTTAATAGAAAAAAAGCAGAAGAGGTTGGAGGCATGGATAAAGATTTTGATAAAGCTGACTTACCATTATGGTTTAGACTTCTTTCAGTTGGTGAAGGATGGGAAATTACTGATGACTTGTATATTTACAGGTTAAGGGAGGATTCTGTATTATCTAATCCAAAACATGGAAATCAATCATGGTTAGTTAGAAAAAAATATAACCCAGGTATTCATATCGATAATAAAAACCATCCAGATATGCCTCCGCAACATTCCTATTGGTCTAATATATTTAAGTTAGAATCATGCATAAAAAATAATAAATGTGTCGAGGAAGCATTAGATAAAATGATTTTATCTGGTGATATTGACAGTGCAGAATTTTATAAAAGTAGGATGCGAATACCATTCTGGAGTTACTATTTTTATTTTCAGATGAAAAAAAAATATAATCGAATGAAGCATTATGAAAATTATGTAAATTTGATTACTGAATGATATAGTTAAAATCAATAAAGCATAAATATGGATATAAAAAAGCATAAAAAGACGCTAGAATTCTATAAATGAGATGCGCAGGAATTATATTTCAAAGTCTTTTTCATTTTTGAATAGATTAATTGATGATTGAACTCCTTTGGTTATGTGTTATCCGTATGGCTCATATAATGAAAAAACAATTTCTATATTGAATGATTTAATTTTTAAGCTAGGCTTTACAAATAAGCCCAATAATGCATACATGAAACATGATAGTTTTTTAGAACTACCTAGTTTTGATACAAATCATGTTTTTTCAAAGGAGTTTAATGAATGACCAAACCAATGATCATCGCTGAAATTGGTTCAGTTCATGATGGAAGTTTTGGTAATGCAATTAAATTAATTGAGCTAGCAAAATCATCAGGTGCTGATATTGTAAAATTTCAAATGCACATTGCAGAAGAAGAAACTATAAGAAATGCTCCTGAGCCTCCATATTTCAAAGGAGAACCTAGATATGAATATTTTGAAAGGACTTCTTTCACAACTGATAAATGGATTAGAATAAAAAAATACTGTGATTCTATAGATATAGAATTTTTATGTTCGCCATTTTCTAATAAAGCTGTTGACATATTAGAAAAATTAAATGTTAGGAAGTTTAAAATTGCCTCTGGTGAGGTTACAAACCTCCCTCTAATTGAGCATGTTGCAAGAACAAAAAAACCAATTTTAATTTCTTCTGGTATGAGTACTTGGGAGGAATTAGATGATGCAATTTCATTGATAAAATCTTATCATAAGAATATTTGTTTATTACAATGTACATCAGAATATCCATGCAGCTACGATAATGTTGGTTTAAACATAATTAAAGAAATGAAAAAACGATACAATATACCAGTTGGATTTTCTGACCATACCCTAACTAATTATGCTGCCTTTGCTGCAACTATTCTTGGAGTTGAATACATAGAAAAACATTTGACATTTAGTAAACTAATGTATGGAAGTGATGCAAAAAATTCATCAGAGCCAGCTGAGTTCTCTGAGATGGTAACAGGAATTAAAGCCATATCAAAAATGTTATCTAGAAACAATAATAAAGATGAAAATGCAAAAACATTTAAAAAAATGAAGCAAATTTTCGAAAAAAGTATTGTTTCCATAATGAACATAGAAAAAGGGGAAAAAGTTTCAGAGAAAATGCTTGGAATCAAAAAGCCTGGTAGTGGAATACCAGCTAAGGATATCGATTTAGTTGTTGGTAAAATTGCTAATAAGAATATAAAAGCAGACAGTTTGATTAATTTTGAGGATTTAAAAGATGCGTAAGGTATGTGTGTTTATCGGAAGTAGGGCGAATTATAGTAGCATAAAATCTGTTATGATAGCTATAGAAGAACATAAGAATTTGGTTTTGCAGTTGGTTTTAGGCGCTTCTGCACTTTTAGATAGGTTTGGTAAAGTTGAAGATATAATCATTAAAGATGGGTTTAATCCTGATTATAAATTCCACAATATTATTGAAGGTGAAAATCCTACTACAATGGCTAAATCTACTGGTTTGGGAATAATTGAAATGGCAATGGTGCTTGATAACTTGAAATCAGATTTTGTTGTAGTTATTGGAGATAGGTTTGAGATGATGTCAGTAACAATAGCCGCAGCTTATATGAATATTAGAATAATTCACACAATGGGTGGTGAAGTAACAGGTACAATTGATGAGAGTATAAGGCATGCAATTACCAAATTTTCACACATTCATTTTCCATCAAATGAGGAAGCAAGAAAAAGAATTATAAAGATGGGTGAAAACAAAGATTTTGTTTTCAATGTTGGGTGTCCAAGGATAGATCTGGTTGCGGATACATTAAAAAAAAATAACTCTTATGATATATTAAAAGACAATAAAGCATTTTTTGAAAAGTTTCAGGGCGTTGGGGGGACATTTGATTTACAAGAGCCATTTTTATTAGTTTCACAACATCCAGTAACCACAGAATTTGGAAGTAATAGAACTCAAATGGAAGAAACGTTATTTGCCTTAGATAAAATAAGGATGAATACGATATTATTATGGCCAAATGCTGATGCCGGAAGTGATGAGGTTTCAAAAAGCATTAGATCTTTTAGGGAAAAAAGCGAGGGTAACTGGTTACATGCCTTTATCAACCTCCCTACAGAAATATATATACATCTAATGAATACAACCAGTTGCTTAATTGGTAATAGTAGTTCAGGTATCAGAGAGGGTGCATTCATTGGTACGCCTGTTGTAAACATTGGTACCAGGCAAGCGAAGAGAGATAGGGGTACCAACGTTATTGATGTTGATTATGATCGTGACCAGATTTACAATGCAATTAATCAGCAAATTTTAAATAAACGTCATGATTCATCTACAATTTATGGAGATGGAAATGCAGGAAAAAAAATAGTGGAAATAATAAATGATGCTAATCCAGAAATTCAAAAATGTATTGAGTATTAATGAATATCCTGGGATTAATTACAGCAAGGGGTGGTTCAAAAGGTATTCCAAATAAAAATATTTATAAATTAAATGGTAAGCCATTGATATGGTACACTATTAATGCAGCAAAAAAAAGCAAGCTGTTAAATAGAATAGTTTTAAATACTGACAGCGATAAAATAATAAAAATAGGTAGGCAGCATAAGGTTGAAATACCATTTGTCAGACCATCTAGGCTTGCAGATGATAAAACTCCATCTATTGATGTAATCCTTAATCACATCGATTGGATAAAAAAAAATGAAAATCACATTCCTGATGCCATTTTATTACTTCAACCGACATCACCTTTAAGAACTGAAAAACATATTGATCAAGCAATAAAAATTTTTGCTGAAAATAATCCTAATACTTTAGTTAGTGTTACAAGTGTTCCTCATAATTATAATCCTTATAATATAATGGAAATGAAAGATGGAACATTGGTAAATTATCAGCGTAAAGAAACAACGTTTAACAAATATCGAAGACAAGAACTTCCAAAGTTTTATGCGAGAAACGGCCCTGCTATCTTGCTAATGAACTGTAGATTTCTGATGGAAACTGGATCTATCTATGGTGATAATTGTATGGGTTATGAGATGAGTCCGGAAGATTCTGTCGATATTGACACATTCACAGATTTGGAAATTGCAGAGAGACTGCTAAGAAAACAGGATAAAAATTATGACTAATAATAAATTAACTGATATGGCTATAATGGATGATAAAGATGAAAATATTGTGCTTTTTTATCCAAATGTTCCACCAAATGCACACGAAGCAATAAAAGAGGTTTTAAAAACACGTTGGATAGGGCAAGGTCCAAAAGTCGAGAAATTTGAGGAGGAATTTAGTAATCGTTTTGGCTGTAACAGGCCTAGTGTAGCTGTTGGCTCAGGCACAGATGCACTACATTTAGCTTATATTCTTTCTGGCTTGAAGCCTGGTGATGAGGTCATTGCTCCAGTTTTCACGTGCACTGCAACAAATATTCCTTTTCTTTACATGGGTGTAAAAATAAAATTTGTTGATATAGATTCTAAAACATTAAACATGAATATTAATGATGTAGAGAGGATGGTTAATGGTAAAACGAAGGCTATCGTGTGTGTTCATTATGGTGGACTTCCTTGCGATATGGATGAACTTCAACAGATAGCTAAAAAATATAACATTCCAATAATTGAGGATGCTGCGCATGCACTAGGAGCAACCTATAAAAATAAATTGATAGGGAGTATATCCGAGTTTACCATGTATTCTTTTCAAGCAATAAAGCACATAACGACTGGCGATGGCGGGATGCTAATACTTAAAGACAAAGAATTGCTTGAAAAAGCGCTTAGAGTCAGATGGTTCGGTATAGACCGTAGAGCAAAACAGTGCGGAATATGGGAACATGATATTTCTGATGTAGGTTACAAGTACCAAATGACTGATATCTCAGCTGCACTCGGATTAGTGGCTTTAGAAGATTTTGATGAGAAATTAGAATATAGAAAAAAATTATTTAATATTTACGAAAAAGAACTCTCTGATATTGATGGCTTAAAGTTTGTTGGTGGAGGTATGGATGATCGTTCACATGCTGCTTGGCTATGCACAGTCATTGCTGAAAATAGACAAAAGCTTCAAATTAAACTTAGAGATAATAAAATTGAAAGTGGGCAAGTGCATTTTAGAAATGACCGTTATGAAATTTTCAAAGACCATGTAAAAGGCTGCTCTTTTCCTAATATGGATAGCGTAGAAGAGAATTACCTAGTGCTACCAATTCATAATAGAGTTTCGGAAAAAGATGTTTACAAAATTTGTAATGTTATTCAATCTGGCTGGTAGTATGGTTTTTAAACTTTTAGCTAGTCCAGCGATTAAAATACGCCGTCAATAATGGGGTTTTATGAACATGATAGTTTCAATCTAATCTTTCGATCCTCAATAAAATTTGAGAATATTGAAGAAAAGATAAAAAATTCAATATCTAAGCAAAAGAGTTATTGGAGAGAATTATATAAACTAGAATCCTCCTATAAACAAAACGAGTACCATTTACTATTTTATAACATTGTAAAGCATCTAAAAATAAAAAAATGTACTGAAATAGGAGTTCTAAACGGTTATAGTTTATTTTCAATGGGATTTGGCTTAAAAGACAATAATAATGATGGAACTATACAGGGTTTTGATCTTTTTGAAGATTATGAGTTTAAAAAACAAAAATTTGAAATTGTCCAATCTGATATAGATAGACTTGGACTTAAAAATTATGTAGAAATAAAAAAAATGGATGCATTTGAAGTTCAAAATGTGGTAAAAAATACAGATTTATTACATGTGGATATTTCAAATGATGGTGATACTATTGAGAAAATGTTATTAAAGTGGCATAAAAAAGTAAGCAAAATTATCATATTTGAAGGTGGCAGCATAGATAGAGATAATATTGGTTGGATGAAAGATTATGGGAAAAATAAGATTTCTGAAAAAATAAATGAAATATATAAAATCTACTCAGAATGGCATTTTTATGTTTTAGAGCCTTTCCCATCTATGACCATCTTACTTAGAAAAAGTGAATTCCCCAATTAAACAAAAAATCTCCATAATTATCGTTAATTATTATGGAGGTAAATATATCAATTTATTACTTAATTCTATTAAGAAAGTCGTTTTGGAATATGATAATATAGATATTATTATAGTTAATAATTTTCGTGCAGGTTTTTCGATTAGATCAATTAAATCATTGCCGGATGTAATATTAAAAGTTATTAAACATTATATCAATCACTTGTTTCCAAAGCTTTTTGATTCAAGAATAAAACCGAATTATATTTTCAAAGTTCCTAAAGACCTCAGATGCATGATATACGATACTTCAATTCATCCTGTTTTTTGGACTAAATGGATGAATATCAAAGGTAAAGGAGTCTCGATGTCTCATACGGCAGGGCAGGCATATGGCTATTCAAAAATAAGTAGTGATACTGAACTAGTAATATTGATGGATCAAGACATTGCTTTACTTAATGATAACTGGTTAAAAAGTCTTACAAATCCACTAAAGAATGAAAAAGTTGTTCTCGTAGGTGCGGTTGAGGATAAAATAAATGATTATTATGATAGACCTTTTGTTCATGATGCTCTAATGATATTTAAAAATGATTTTTATAAAAATTTTAATTTAGATAACCTTTTCATGGCTACGAAAAATGGCGACCAGGGTTCTTTATTTACCTACCTTTGTAAAGATAATGGTATGGATTATTTTGTATTCAAAAATTCACGTGAAAACCCAATGTTATTAAAAAATAAAGATATTGGTGAGATAGCTATAGATGAAGATAAGAAAATATTTTTCGCTCATCATCATCACGCTTCAAATTTTAGTATATGGGAAGAATTTGTTAATAATCCTCAAAAACATTTAGAGAAATAATTTCAATGTGTGGGATAGCAGGAATAGTTGGTCCAATTAGCAAAACTGGGTTAATTGACAAAATGACTACCTTACAATCTCATCGGGGACCTGATGGATATGGAACTTTTTTGGGCAAAAATGTTTCACTTGGACATCGTAGATTAAAAATAATTGATTTGTCAGATAACGCCAAGCAGCCGATGACCGATGCCAGTGGTAGATATACCATAGTCTTTAATGGTGAAATTTATAATTATTTAGAGCTTAAAAAAAAAATAGGCTATAAAAAGTATATGAGTGCCTCAGATACTGAAGTACTACTTAATACCTATATTGAATACGGGGAAAAATGTTTGGATAAACTAATTGGCATGTTCTCATTTGCTATTTGGGATAAGCAAGAGGAAACCTTATTCTGTGCCAGAGATCGATTTGGAATAAAACCTTTCTATTATAAAACGGATAAGAATCAAAATTTTTATTTTTCATCTGAAATAAGGCCTTTGCTAATTAATCAAAAAAGAAAAGTTAATGAAAAGATATTGTATGACTTTTTAGCGAAAGATTATTACGACCATTCAGAATATACTTTTTTTGAAAATATAAATAAACTAGAGCCTGGTTTTCTAATTAAGGTAAAAAACGGTAGAATAATATCAAAGAAGAAGTATTGGAATTTCCATGATGAAGTAAATAATGTAATAATTCCTAATAATTACAAAAAAAGACAATCACAATTGATGGATATATTAAATAGCTCAATGAAATTTCATATTAGAAGTGATGTTCCAATAGGAGTTGCTGTCAGTGGTGGTATAGACTCTGCATTGCTTTTAGCTTTAATAAATGAAAATATTGATGATCCGAGCAAGATTCAATCATTTACTATTGATTATATTGAAGAAAAATATAGCGAAAGAAAATATGTTCGTGAAATGATGAGAGATTCAGCAATTCTTGATAATTATGTGACAGTCTCACCAAATGATTTTGTTGAAAACATTGGAAAAGATTTTATTAATCAAGAAGAGCCATATGCCGGGTTACCAATTTCTGGATACTGCAGAGGCTTTGAAATGATTAGAGATAAGGGTTTCATTGTAATCATGGATGGGTCTGGCATTGATGAGGGCCTTGCTGGATACACTAGGTTTCTCCCTGCGTATTGGGCAGATCTGAAATCAGATAATAATTATAAAAAACTTGATTCTGAATTTAAAGATTTTGGAATTCAAAATGATGAGAAAAAGAAATATCTGCATCTTATTGAGGAAGTAATTTCTGATCAGCAAGTTGGAAGAGGGCAAGATCTAACAAAAAGCGTAAGTACATTATCATTGGAAGAGAGCTTTGTGCAAAAATATAAAGATATGACTAATCATTTTGACCAACCTTTCAATAATTACTTGAAAAATATAATGTATAAAGATCTAAGGTACACAAAGCTACCAAGAGCTTTAAGATTTAGAGATAAACTTAGTATGTCAGTCGGTTGCGAACTAAGGCCACCATTTTTGGATCATAGATTACTTGCTTATGAGTTTGCATTACCTAATGAAGATTTAATTAAAGGTTCAAAGCAGAAAAGAATATTAAGAGATTCCGTGGGTGATCTATTGCCTTCAAACATAAAATTTACTCCTAAGAGGCAAGTTCAAACTCCTCAGCGGGAGTGGTTTAGAAACGAACTAAAAGGTTGGATAAACTCTACATTAAATGATGGTAATTTTTGGAAAAGAGGGTGGGTAAATGAAAAAAAAGGGAAGGAAAAACTAAATGAATATTTCACAGGTCAACTTAATAATTCTTTTTTTATCTGGCAGTGGATAAACTTAGAACTTTGGGCAAATCACTACATAGATAACAATAACATTTAATAAATGAAGATATTAATTACTGGGCTTGGTTCAATTGGGCAACGTCATCTTAGAAATATTAAGAAATTGTTTGGTGATTCAGTAGAAGTAATTGCTTTTAGGCAGCGTAATAATGATCGTGTTTTAAACTCAGATATGACTGTAAATAAAAATAAGAATCTTGAAAAAGTTTTTAAATTAAAATCATACTATGATATAGATGAGGCTCTTTCTGAAAAGCCTAGCGTTACTATTATATCCAACCCTAACGTTCTCCATATTCCGATCGCAATTAAAGCTGCACGAGTGGGATCTCATCTTTATATTGAAAAAGAATTATCAGACTCTTGGGATGGTATTGATGAATTAACAGAAATTGTGAAATCAAAAGGCCTAATTACATACATTGGTTATCAAAGGCGTTTTCATCATGGTTACAGAAAAATTAAGAAATTAATTGATAATAAATTTTTCGGTAATATACTATCAGTATACTTTGAATCTGGGGAAAATATAAAAGATTGGCACCCTTATGAATCTTACAAAGATCTGCATGCTGCTGTTCCTGAGCTAGGGGGTGGCTCT
>MDTA01202444.1_pt1 | contig 11195 bp, 7 predicted proteins | sample 811151 | NCBI WGS metagenome assembly MDTA01 (sample SAMN05326648, study PRJNA326480) | marine metagenome | isolation source: seawater | place: Indian Ocean: South | collected 2010 | reverse complement strand
TGGACAGAAATGGCAATTAGCAAATCAGAATTAAGAAAACTATTTTTCAAGTAACATTCTCATTTCTTCTAAACTGCGTTGTTCATCAAAATATATTGCTTCTAATGTATCGTATAATTCACTATCACCATGGGCTTCTACAATTGGTAATAATGTACTATATGTTTTAGCGGCGACTTGTTCTGTTTTATATGCCTCATTCAACATTTTTTCATAATCTGAAGTATGAATAATTTCAGTACTATCTCTTTCTGTAGTAGCGATACCTCCAAGCTTTACTATTGCAGAACGAACAGTTGCAGCATGAGTTACTGATTCTGCAGATTCTGCATTGAAATGTGCAGAAAGGTGAATTCTGTGTATTCCTGAAATATAAGCAGAGTAATGCGCATACATTGTTATGGCTCGTAATTCTAAACCTAGCGCTTTATTCAAAGCCTCAATTAATTCCTCTTTTCCCATAATATTCGTATTTATCTCAGACGTATAAAGAGTTGTTTAAATTTAGACTAAAAACTTTGTTTTAAGCATCATAACGTATGGCGGAAGTGGCAGGATTTGAACCCGCGACCTGCGGCTTAGGAGGCCGCCGCCCTATCCAAACTGGGCCACACTCCCATTTGGTCTACGGGCACTAACTGTATCATGATAATTGCGGATAATCAATCGCCGGATTTATGTCCCTCTCTTGTTTGGGATTGTATGACGGAGTGTTTGTTATGGAGGCTTGGGATGTTCTTGTGCTCGGAGGAACACTTGAAGGTATGAGGTCCGCAATTGCCGCACACGATGCTGGTTCTAATGTTGCAATAATTTCTTCTTCAGGGCTAGGAGATTCTAATATTTGTCATTTTAATTCAGGAATTGCAGCTCCAATTAATGAGGATACCACTCAAGGGCATAGGGATGACACGATAAGGTCCGGAAAGTGGTTATGTGATCAGGATATTGTTTCAATTCGTGTAAGCTCTGCATTAAATCATATTTCACAGTTGGAAACATGGGGGCTAAATTTCCGTAGGGATGTAGAGGGTTTACCATTTACTGAGCATAGTTTTGGCCACAAATCAGCAAGGATTACGACTACAGGAGATACTACAGCTAGACAGTTGCAAAATACATTAGAAGAACAATGCATCAAAAGAGGTATTTCCAGAAGAGGAGATTATTTTGTATTATGTTTTGTTGCAACTTCAAATCAAATAAACGGAGTAGTTGCATTAGATATGAATGAAGGCAAAATAGTACCAATTCAGTGCAAAACACTTATTGTTGCAGATGGAGGATTTGAGAGTGCTTGGAACATAACAGGTTCTTTTGGCAGAGGAATGCAATTAGCGATGGAACAAGGAATTGGACTAAAAAATATGGAATTTCAATCATGGTCTCCACTTTATGTTTCAGATAATAAGACTTCATTACCATTAACATTAATTGGGAATGGAGGGAATATAGTAACCTCTTCAGGGGAAAATTATGATGTTGATTTTTCTTCAACATCCAATGATATATGCATAAAAATGTTGGAAAGCGGCAATAACTTTGGAATAAATGGAAAGACAATAGATGAAGAAACAGAGACCTGGTTTTCTTCAACAAAATCATTGTTAAGCAATAGATTTGGGCTTTCATTATCAGAAGATATTATTCCAATTAGAATGTCGTTAGAATCTACTATTGGCGGGATACCAGTGGATGAAAATTGTAGGGTTATTATCAATGAATGGAATCGCTGGTTTACCGGATTATATGCTGTAGGAGATGCTGCTTGTAGTGGAATTCATGGAGCAAGCATTGCATCAGGAAACCGGATTTTAGATTCAATCTCTGGAGGAGCATTAGCAGGAGAACATGCATCAAAATGGGCAACTGAAACAGAATTTTCCGGTTCAAATAATGTAAATGATGAGTTTGAAAAGTTTAGTAAATTTATTGATGAGCAATTGTTAGATGAAGCGGAAGGAAAAACACTTCGCTCGCGTGCCATTCATACCCAATTAGCTGAGATTATGGAGAATTCAATGGGGCTTTCCAGAGATGGAGGCAGTTTGTCAACATCTATCAAATCCCTTAACAAATTGCATCAATCGCTTTCTGATGTAAGGCTAGACGACACAAGTATGGTGATGAATCAGGATTTAGTAAACAAATTACAACTAGAGGGATTATTGAAATTGTCAATTGCAGCATTAAAAGCAGCAATTTCTCGTGAAGAAAGTAGGGGCGGACATTTACGCACAGATTTCCCTGAGATGGATAACAATAAATTCCTCAAACATTCAATGTCTAATGCTGAAGATGATGTAAAATGGTTACCAATTCGCAAGAGTCAGAGTGGCAATTGGATCCTATCTCCTGAACTATAAAATCAGAGAAGTTCAATTATCTTGAGTATCAGCGAACCTCATGGGAGAGGAACTTACTTTATTCAGTAAAATCATTCAAGGGGAAGTTCCCTGTTCATTGGTTAGTAAAGGAGATGATTGGATCTCTTTTCTAGATATTTTCCCCCGAAATGAAGGACACACATTAGTAGTACCACATCAACCAGCAACTCATCTTTCGATGTTAGACTCCAAGCAACTATCATCATTATGGGAGGGTGTTGTAAAAACCCAAAAGATTCTTTCAGAACATTTTGACACTACAGATTTTACAATTGGAATAAATGATGGGGTTTTTGCTGGTCAAGAAATACCTCATGTTCATGTACACCTTATTCCTAGAAAAAAGAATGACGGAGGAGGGGTTCCAATTATTTTCCCAAATACAAAAGCGTCAAAAGATCCAGACTTTGTTGCTTTGAATAATCTTTCAAAAGCACTACAAAAAATAGACGAAAAGTTAACCTAAGGTGAGACCATGGTAGATGAAGAAGAATCAAAAACAATGTCAACTGGGAAAGATGGAATGGTTGATCACCACGGTGAACTCTTACCACATCTTTCAGTCAGTTCTAGTAAAATGCGCTATTCAAAATTGTTAGAAACCGCTCCTCCAAATTTTGACAAAAAATATCCAGGATCTCCATTTTGGACTGAAATGGCATTAGCACAATGTAGATTTGCAATGAAACTCCAGTTTAGAAACATACATGTTACTGGTAAAGATTTGGTACCCGCAGACAGAGGCTCTTTATGCGCTGCATGGCATACTAATGGATTTCTCGATCCGATTGGAATTTTCTTAAATCACCCTCGAAAGTTTGTAGCAGGCGGTAGACACGATCTTGTGCACCGACCTTTCGTAGGTTTTTGGTCTAAAAAGATTGCATTACAACCTGTAGTCAGACAAGCAGAATTAATTAGAGGAGGGTGTACAAAAGAAGAAGCAAGAAATCTCAATGGGAGAAGTTTACTATATTTATCAAAAGCAGTTGCACAAGGGCACACATGTGCATTATTCCCTGAAGGTACATCACATGATGAAAGTCATTTAATAAGGATGAAAACAGGTCCAATGAGGACGGTACTTTCAGCTGCAGCATTGTCAAAGTCATTGGAGTCGAACCCACCAGTTTTGATTCCAGTTGGATTACATTATAGAATAAGACATCATTTTCGGACAGATTATTGGTTAGAATTTAGGGAGCCAATAGAGGTGCCTACAGAAGGCATCGGTTCAGAAGAAATTGAGTTATTGAAGCAGGGAGAATGGATTGAGCCTGAAAAAGAGACTGTATTTTCATTAAGAGATGAATTAGAAGTTAAGCTAAAAGAAATAACTCCTGGTGCAAAAACGTGGAAAGAATATAATTCTTGGAAACTACTTTCACATTTAGATGCAAGATTAAATAATTCAAAAAATATTAGCTGGCCCGAGGAAGTAATTGGTGCTAGGAAATTTAGAGACATAGCATCCTCTCAACAACATGAAGAATTGTTTATAAAATCTTATAGGGCTGCAGAAATACTAGATAAAAAAGGATTAGATGGTAGAGATTTAGATATTTCAGGTTCACTCAAAAAAGACAACTTGTGGCTTGGAAGAGGATCTAGAATCGTACCTTGGATACTTGGATTATGTTTGATGCCTTATTTTTTATATTCCTCTGGAATTCATTTTCTTTTGGCAAAATATCTTGGAGATAAGACCGTATCTGATGAAGGCATAGATGCAAGATGTAGTTACCATTTGGTTGTAATTGCTACTGGATATTTGGTATTTTCACCAATTTTGGCTATAGCACTAGAAGTTTTGATATATTGTTATGGATTTAGTGCAATGTCTTTAATCAGCATTAGTTTATCGGAAACATCTTCAATTATTGTTGAAATTTTGTGCGCTATTTTATTGTTTACAATTCTGATGTTTTCATTTAGGATAACTGCTCATTTGATGGCTAAATGGTATGACATTCATACAGATATACAACGTTTAACTAAATCATCAAAATTAAGCAAGAGCACAGAAGGATCTGAATTTGAAAGATTAAAGAACGAGATAATCGAATTGTTAAAAGAAATAAATCAGCAATTGTCTTGATGTACTACTTCTTTTTCGTATTGTCATGACACCCGCCGAAGTCAAGAAGAGAATTGGGGATTGGCTACAGTCAGAACGTATAGAAATAAAGAACCAACCTAATGAGAATGCTAGTTTTCAATTTTTATTTCGTTTTCCACCAAATCCATCAGGACATATGTTTAACGTAATTAACCCAAACGGTAGAGATTTAGTTGCCATAGGCAGTGGCACTAGAGTTGATTTAGGACAACAAAATAGAATGAAGGAATGTATGGTAGACGAACCATCAGAATGGAATAGCTGGTTACATAATGTGAGATTAGAATTAAATCGTAGTGGAATCGATTGGTCATTACATTTAGGCCATGGTGAAGATGGCAAAAAAGGGCCATTACAAGCCTTTCATGTTAGTGAACCAACATGGTTCGATGGACTTTCTAAGAATACATTGATGCAAAGTATGCGAAAATTATGGTTAGCAAAATTAACCGTAATACACGAAATTAAGCACAAATTCGGGCCAGGAATAAATAAACCAGGTCCTGTTGATGATTGGAAAAAAGAAGGAAAGCAAAATTATCCTAAAAAAGAGGACCCCACAGTAGAAGGAAATGAATTTGAAGGATTTGGCTCAGGTTTTGATCCTTCTGATTGGGTTTAGTTTGAGAATATAGAAAAGGGACTTTGATATACTTAATATCTCTTCCATGTATGAGAATATGGAAGGTTTCATGAATGACGTCTTGCCAAAAACAAAATGACGGAGGTCGTAGTCTGCAAGTATTACCGGTGAACACTTTGAGTAGGTACAAAACCCCTTCGCGGTCACGCAATCTAGCGATTATGGTTGTTTTTTTCTTCCTCACACAGTTAATTGTATGGTCACCATCAACTAGTGCTCTTTCTGGAAGAGCAACAATAAGCAATTTCCAAAATGGAAGCACAGTATTATTGGATTTTAATTCTGCCACAAATTTTGTTGAAACTGAAACATTTGAGATATTGCAAAACACTACAATACAAGATGCTTATTTTTCAATTGAATATACTGCTACCGACTCCTCTCCAGGAGAAGTAAGTATGGATGTAGTCGGAACATCTAATCAAGATGAATGGGCATATTCAGGATTAGGTTATGGTAACTTAGGAGCACAAACTTTGTTTGATGACGGCACAAATTCGACACTTCTTTCTTTAAGTTCATCTCAACCAGTTTTAGGACCATCGTTCATGCTCCCTACAGAAGCAAATGTCGTGGAATCAAATCTTTCATATTCTTTTTACCCTGATAATGAAGGACTTTGGAATGAACTTGGAGCCATTGAGGATCTAATTGTTGCTGATATTGATGGCGATAATTTAGAAGAACCTATCTTTTTAGACACAACAGGTGCTGTACCCCGTATCGGTTGGATAGATTATCTAACAACATCATCTACTTATTCAGCAGTTTCTTGGAAGAGCACTTGCTCAGAAGCAGAAAAGTTGAGATGGGGAGATTTCAATAATGATAGTAGAGCAGATATTGTTACTTTTGGTACAACATCATCTGGACAGGGAGTAGTTTGTATTCATTTTTCAAACACCGTAACTACATTGAATAATTTCTTTTATTTGGGATCACATGCATTTAGTGGTGATGGAATTATCACAGATGTTGTAATTTCTGATTTTACTAATGATGGTTATGATGACATTATTTGGGCCAATGAATCATCAATAGGATATGCGCCATATATACCAAATTATACAATAGACCCATTTGGATTTGAAGTTGTAAAATTAATCACAGTAAATGGGGGATTGACAGGATCAACCCCCACAATAATTGAAAGCATAACAGTAGGTAATTACGATGGCCCTAATTCAAATAAATCTGTAGCAGTAGGAGACGCGAATGAATGGGTATCATTACACCAGTTAAGAAATCCTGGAGAATTCGAACAATCCAGCATCGGTGCATCACGTTGTGGCGGACAAAATTTGATTACAACAGATGTTAATGGAGACAATTTTGATGATATTCTGGGTTGGACAAACCAATCATCAGCAGGAACACTTGCATCGTGCACATATTTGAAAGACCCATCAACATACCAATTTTATTACAACACAACCTCTTATTTTTCTCCAAGCGGATTGGGTATAGGAGACCTAAATTTTGATGGTATCCAGGATATGCTAGTAGTGGAATACCTAGACCCACTAGATTTGGATGGTAATGAGTTTACATTAGAAGGAGGATTGGAACTCCGTAATTCAGGCTCAACAGATACTTTTTCAACAGTAGTGTTTAGTAATTTCCAACCAAGAACAAATCCAACTAATGCTCAATTAGGAGATTTAGATGGTGATGGCAAAGACGAAATGATTTTGTTATCAGGAGAATCTGATTTAGGGCTCTTTATCGACACTTTACATCAAGTAAATATTGATTGGAACAATGATGGTGTAATAGATTTACAAAGCTCAGGGTTTACAAGAGATGCGATTGGTAATGGAACACATCCAATTGTAAATGGAGATGTAAACTCACAATTAACTCCCACTCTGATTACTTCTATGGCAACCTATCCTAGTGTTACAGACTCATATGGAATTTCTATGTCTACAGTAGACAGTACAATTACAGCAATAACAGATGGTGATTTGGAATTATCTAATTTATCAATTTCATATGATGCTATATTCCACATTGAATCTTTCCCTGGACTTATGGGTAACTTGAGTAATATTCTAAACCAAGGAATGACCATGGGAACAGGCAATATTCCAATAGATTTGTCTTTTCAAGCAACAAAAACTGGAAAAATGCAAATTACAGATCTTGTTGTTAATTATACATTGGGTGCACCTACTCAACCTTCAACAAATCCACTAGTACTAAATTTGACTTCTAGTACTTGGAATTCGGTAGAAATTGGATGGACACAAGTAAGTCCGACACAAGATACATTCATTGAATATGTGGTATATCGTTCCGAAACAAATGATTCGAATAATCTTGTACAGATAGCATCAATTACAGATGTTAATTTGTCGAGATATACTGATTTAAGTATATCTGAGAATACAGTGTATTGGTATGCTGTAATTGCAAATTTTGATTATGGTTATCAAACATCATTATCTAATATGCTGGAAGTATTGGTACCTTCTTCGTATGCAGTAAATGGAGTAACAGCAATAGATCAACCGAATGATCAAGGAGGAGCATTATTTGTATCTTGGGATCCAGTTGCATCTTCAGTAGTAAATGGTTACGAAGTTTATGTAAGTGATTATAATTTTAGTGATGTATCCAATCTTGGATCTTCTGTAATGGTTGATTCGACATATAATGAATATCTTGTTACTCTTACAAGTGAAAAATATGACGAATCAGGAAACGAATTAGAAGCAACAGGTCCTATTCCTGATGGTGTAGCACTATGGGTAGCAGTTGTAGCGGTAGAGGCAGGCGGGTCATTCAATCCCGCAGTTACTGCAATTGGGCCTGTTTATTCAATGAACAACGACCCACTAGTAACACAAATTTCAATCACTATACTTGATGATGAAGGAAATGTAATATCTCCGCCAGTCATAGATTCTTCTACCCCGTTCACAATTTCTGCAGTTTTAACTGGTGAAGGAAATCCAATTACAGGGGTACCTATTACAATAAATATAACAGAACCAGGAAGTAGCTCCAATGGAGTATCATATTCAGATATAATAACTGATGATTCAGGAACAGTTGAACAAGTAATTGACTGGGCAACGCATATACACACTCTGCTAAATGCATTTGGAGGAAGTGTATTGATTACAGCAACATATGATGGTATGGCCGGTTCCGAAACAATTCGTGAACAATTGGAGGAAGAAGAAACCCTTGAAGCTCAAATAGAAGTGGGCGGTCAATTTTTCATCCAAGGAGGTAATTCATGGTCAGTAGGTCAGAATGGTGCAATATCCTTGGAAGTCAGATTATTAGCAGATAACCAAGATGAACAATCTCTCTTTGATGAATTGAATGTAAAATGGCTTTCGAGTAAGGACGGTAATACAATTTCAGGAGGAAGTGTTGAATTAGATGCGTTCGGACAAACTTCGATAGAAGTGAGTAACATGGCTCAAGGCGGAGAAGTACAAATTTGGATTGATACTGAAGAAGATTTAGAAGATTGGATGATATTAGATATAACAACAATCACAGTTACGCTTTCAGAATACCAAGATGGAGGTGGTTCTTTAGATCCAGATGCCGACGGAGTAGTTGGAGATGCAGATTTATGCCCTGCGACTTCTTTTGATGAAAGGAATAATGTTGATGAAAATGGATGCGGGCCTTCAGAACAGTCACAAAGTTTGCTAGCACCAGATCTTTCATGTGAAAACAATTGGGAAATACCTAATTCCCCAGAACAACCAACAACATCAGTCACTTGTACATTTACAAATACCAATTCAGTATATGTTAGTGTCTCTATCGATGAATGGACGTTACCTGATGGGATGAGTATTGATGTTACTTGCCCAACGAATCCGATGGCACTGGGCCCTGCAGATGGAACAATATCTACAGCTACCTGTACATTTTATCCGACTGTTACCAAAGATATACCTAAGAGCGTAGATACACCAGTTAGTAGCACACTTTCATTTAATTCATCAATTCAAAATGCAGGTGGTGCTGGTGCAGGAGGTTATCTTGACTCCATCGTAACATTTGAGGTAACATACAATTTAATTGGAGCAGTGTATATGTCTACAAATGCGAGTGTTACAGATTCAGGCGATACAAGTGACACAAACGCAAGTCAAAATACCGCAGTTAGTAGTGGATTAGACATAGATTTCATGAAATATGCTCCAATTGCTGGAGGCTCAGTATTAGGATTAATTCTTCTTTTAGTAGTAGTAAGATTAATTCGTAGAAGAGGAGATGATGACGATGACTTTGATGATGACGATGATTACGGATTGTTTGACGAAGCCCCCTCTTCTTCAGGAGGATTAGACAATCTATTACAAGGTGCAAGGCCATTAATTACTGGAGCATCAGGTAGAGATCAAGGTCGCTCAATGGGTAAACAAATGCCAACCGTAGATAGGGACATGGGCCGTTCACAAGAATCAGACTCTTATCAAGAAGAAGAATATGGAACCACTGATGAGGGATATTCAGTAGACGAAGATGGCACTGAATGGTGGGAAGATGAAAATGGCCAGTGGTGGTATCGGGCTGTTGATATGGAAGATTGGGATGCATGGAATGAATAATTTTGATTATTCAATCTAAATGAAATACTTTTTATCTACCCTTCGTGGCACTCTTGTTTGTCATGTTACAGAAACACGGTTATTCTTCTTACGAACTGGTTTTGAATGAAGGAGCAAGTCCTGAAACGGAAGGTGTTGCAATTTGTGGATTTTCAACAGCAGGAATGGTGGGAGCAATCGCTGCAAGTCACGCAATCTCATCATTGAAATTACCTCAAATAGGAACAGTTTTGAATCCCGAATTTCCAGCACTTGCACTTGTTCAAGATGCAGTACCGAAACATCCAGTAAGGGTATATCAAGGAGATAATTTAGGAGTATTTATTTCCGAAATTGAGTTTCCACACGAACAAGATATTTCTTTTGCTAATACGGTGCTCGATTGGTTTGTAAAGGGCGGCTTCACACATTTGATTATTGTTGACGGTTTGGTTAGACAAGGATCTGACATTTCCGAAACAGGAGGTTTGTATGGAGTAGGTGCATCAGAGAAAGCTAGAGAAATCCTCGGAAAACACGATATCAGACCTATATTACAAGGTGTCGTTGGAGGAATCCCAGGTTATTTGTTGGCAGAAGGAGATAGAAGAGGTTTAGATGTCACTGCATTATTAGCAGAATGTAATCCAATGTATCCAGATGCTAGAGCGGCGGCTTTAGCTGTAGAAGCAATCACCGAATTAACCGGCATAGAAATACCATTACACGAACTTCTAGAAAATGCTAGAAAAATTGAGGATAGTGTTAGAGAAATGTTTGAAGAATCTCAATCTAAATTGCCTGCACCACAGTTTGAAGCAGAAACAGATGAAGATGATCCAATGGTTGGATAGTTACAGTTAATGATAAAAACATATATTTTGTATGGTTTTAGAATTTTCTTAAGAATAGAATTTGAATAAACTATGTTTTTCTTCCCCTTTTTGAAGACTCTCTTACTTTGAAGAATGACACAATCATGAAGGGGATTGGTCAAAAAAATTCAGCCTACTTAATTAATCAGAATAAGAATTAACCAATCCAAAACCAACCCTCCAACGCTACTATATCTAAGCAGCACCTCGTGGTAGCATGCACCGCAAGAACTTCGGTCGCAACCGTGTGCTTCAGCCTTCGGTGGCCTACACTCCAGCCAACGAGCAGGAAGTCTTGGAAATCCTTGATAGGCATTATGGCCATAGTATTCGTGCTGTTGGTCGATTGCATAGTTGGAGCGAAGCTGTTCTTGGTGATGGCGTGCAACTTGACTTGCGACTGTTGAACGATGTATTGCTCGAGCAAGACGGTGACAAGTTCGTTGCCACTGTTGGGGCAGGCTGTCAAATCAAGCGCCTTCTCAAAGAGCTGAATCGTGGTGGTGCCACCCTACCTTCATTAGGTCTAATCACGGTACAAACAATTGCTGGTGCGATATCCACTGGCACACATGGTTCGGGCCGCAATAGCATGTCACACTATGT
>MDTA01181154.1_pt1 | contig 11195 bp, 12 predicted proteins | sample 811151 | NCBI WGS metagenome assembly MDTA01 (sample SAMN05326648, study PRJNA326480) | marine metagenome | isolation source: seawater | place: Indian Ocean: South | collected 2010 | reverse complement strand
GGAAAATTCCTGACAAAAGCTTTGATTTAGTTTTTGCAGATCCTCCTTACAATATGCAAATTGGAAAAAAATTAAAAAGACCTGACGATAGCAAAGTTAATGGAGTAAATGATAAGTGGGATCAGTTTACTAATTTTAAACATTACGATGATTTTTCTAAAAAATGGCTGAAGGAATGCAAAAGAGTTTTAAAAGATAATGGTTCTATTTGGGTTATTGGAACATATCACAATATTTTCAGGATTGGTTACCATATTCAGAATTTAAATTACTGGTTATTAAATGATGTTATTTGGATAAAAAATAATCCAATGCCAAACTTTAAGGGAACCCGATTTACTAATGCACATGAAACTTTAGTTTGGGCATCAAAAAATAAAAAATCAAAGTACACATTTAATTATCAGTCTCTAAAGTGTTTTAATGATGATTTACAAATGCGATCAGACTGGACACTGCCTATTTGCAACGGAAAAGAAAGACTAAAAAAAAATGGTAAAAAAGTTCATTCAACGCAGAAACCTGAAGCCTTATTACATAGAATTATTTTGGCAACTACAAATAAAGGTGATGTAATATTTGATCCATTTTTAGGAACTGGAACTACTGCAGTTGTTGCTAAAAAATTAGGGAGAAAATATGTTGGAATCGAAAAAGATAAAAAATACTTTAATGCAGCATACGAAAGAGTTAGCAATACTCAAATAATAGAAGATAATTATTTAGATGTAGTCCAAAATAATAAGTCTAAACCACGAGTACCATTTGGATCTCTGATTGAAATGGGAATAATTAAACCAGGAACAATCCTTTTTGATCAAAAAAAGAAATATAATGCGAAAATAATGATTGATGGAAGTTTAAAACATGAAAAAACTGAGGGTTCAATTCATAAAGTGGCTGCTAAGATATTAGGTATTGAAAGTTGTAATGGTTGGACTTATTGGCATTATCAGTATGGTAATAGTTTAAGACCTATTGATAAACTGAGGGACAAATTAAGACCAAGTTCAAATTAAATTCTCTTATAAATATTTCCTAAATAATTATTTAAAAATTTTTCACTTTTCATAATTTTTTTTAAAACTAAATTTCTAGCCTTAACCATTAAGGGATTTGATAAATGAAAAGAGTAATAGTTTAGCAATGAACGATTGTTAACCATCTTAATTCTCTCCAACCTTTTTTTAAAATAAATATTTTGCAAATCTTTTCTATCTTCTGATAATAAGTTGAATAATTCATAAGCAGCCTCAATTGATTGGGATGCACCTTGGGCCATAGTTGGTTGAAAGGTGTAAAAAGAATCGCCTAGGTAAAATATATTTTCATAGGTTGATTTAAAAGGTTTTTTTGTTACATAAATTGGCCACCAACTTAATGGGTTTTTGAATAAATTTTTTAAATTTTTATTTTGAGAAAGTATTTCTTTTTCAATTAGTAAATTTATATCTATTTTATTTGTTAACTTTTGCCTAATAATACAAACTAAATTTAATTCGCTTTTTTTGTTAATTGGATAAATAACTATGTGTGCATTTTTTAGCATTATTAAAGATATGTTCTCTTTATCAAAAAGAAAATCTTGTGTATTTTTAATTATAGTTCTTATTGCAATTGATCCATTATAAACCGGCTGAATATTTTTATTTTCAATTACAGATTTTGTATTTGAAAAAACACCATCAGAAACAATTATATAGTCAACAAGATCGTTGGTATTATCTGAAAAATTTATTAATAATTTATTTTTTATTTTAGAAACTTTTTTAATTTCTTTTCCAAACTTTATATTTTCAAAAAATAAATCAGTTTTTAAAAATTCCACTAAGGCTGATCTTTTTAATGTAGTATATTTAGCTTTGTTCGTGTTAAATTTATCTAATTTTAGATCACAAATTTTGTTATTGTCATTAGAGAAAAAATTTAACTTTAATGGATTAGAAAAACTACTATTTTCAAAATTAGAAAAATTAATTTTGTTTAAAATTGAAATACTGTTAGGTGCTAATTGTATTCCGTAACCCTCCTCAAGGCTTAACTCTTTTTCTTTTTCATACACCATTACATGAAAATTAGAATTCTTCTTAAGTAAATTCCCAGCAGTTAATCCTGCAATTCCTGATCCAATAATCGCAAATTTTTTTTTCATTAATATAAATTTTCTACTTGTTTAAAGATTTTTTTTGTGAAAGTCGGTATAAATTCTTTTTTATTATATAATGAATGCCAGTTTAGATCTTTTGGAATTTTTTTAGAAAATTTATAGTATAGATCAATATCTAATTTTTTATTTGAAATAGAATTTTTATAATTACATAAAAAATTCCAATTTTTAAAACTTTCGTTCTTTAGTTTTTCTTTTACTATTGGTAACTTATATTCTTTTAAAAATCCTAGGTAATTGTTTTTTTTTAGACCAATTTGTTTTTTTTTGTTCAAATAACAAAAAATATTATAACTTTTTTTATTAGTTTTAATAGAATCAGTTAATTTTACTGAATTACCAGATTTATGAAATTTGCAATTTTTTTTAATAGGACAGATTTTGCAGTTGGGATCTTTTGGTTTGCAAACCAAAGCACCAAGCTCCATCATGGCTTCAGCAAAATCTGAGTTTCTTTTGAGATAAAAAAAATTTTTTTTATTTTTATCGATAATTTTCTCAAAATTTAATTTTTTTTCTTGCTTATTAACCACTCTAGATAAAACTCTTTTTACATTTCCGTCTATACCTAATCGAGGTTGGTTATAAACTAAAGCTAACAATACATTTCCTGTATAATCCCCTATTCCAGGAAGTTTTTTTATTTCAATTAAATTTTTCGGTAATATAGATTTTTTATCTTTTTCAATAATTTTCGCTGTCCTAATAAGATTTTTTGCTCTTCTGTAATAACCAAGACCTTCCCAAAGTTTTAAAACTTTTGTTTCACTTGTTGTGGAAAGTTTTCTTAATGTTTTAATCTTTTTAGTAAATCTTTTAAAATAAGGAACTACAGTTTTAACTTGAGTTTGTTGCAACATGAATTCACTTAATAGTCTATAATAAACCTTTTTTGCAGAATTTTTTTTAACTCTCCATGGTAATATGCGTTTATTATTATCATACCAACCAATTATTTTTTTTGATAAGTTCTTATTAATATGCATAAAAAAAAGAAATATATTAATAAATCAATGTATTCTATTCAAGGACTTAAGACTGTAGGGAATTCGTTGCCTAAAACTCTTGGTAAAATATTAAAAAAGGGCGGACACAATTATTCTTCTATAATAAATAACTGGGTTGATCTAGTTGGAAGGAAAACTTCTAAAATCTGCTATCCAAAATCTGTCAAAACAAATAAAGAATTAAAAGAGGGATTACTTATACTAAATGTAAAAAACGGTAACCAACTTGATGTTGAATATAGCAAAAAAGATATAATTGATAAAATAAACTCATTTTTTGGTTATGAATTTATAAAACAAATAAAGGCTGAGTTAATAGATGAAAAAATCGATATTAAAAGTAAAATTTCACATACTAAATTTAACGACAAAAAGTTGGAAAATAAAATTAGTGAAATTAAAAATTTAAAGATTAAAAAAAAACTTGCAGAACTGGTAAAGGAATATGAAAATAAAAATTCTAAATAATATTATAAAAATATTATTTTTATTTTTTATAATTCTTACTTTTTCACATTGTGATCAGAAGTCAGAAAAAATAGTTGATGAAAATCAACAAATAAGCGTAAAAGTTTTCTCCTCTTTAACTTGTCCACATTGCGCAAATTTTCATAAAAAAGTTATTTTAAGTTTAAAAAGTGATGAGAATCTTAATTCTTTTGTGAAATTTGAACATATAGGTTTTCCATTAGATTTAGCTGCGCTTAATGCTGAAAAGATTTTATATTGCTTTAAAAATCAAGATAATAGGTTTGAGTTATTAACTCATTTATACGATGATCAGAATAATTGGGCTTCGGGAAGCAATATAAATGATATAAATGAATCACTAAAAAAAATTGGTAAAAAATTTAAAATGGATGATGCTAACTTAGAAAAATGCTTAAGGGATGAAAAAATAGAGGAGATAATTTTGGAAAAATTCCTTAAAGCTCAAAAAGAATTTAAAATTAAGTCCACACCGACTATCTTTATTAATAACGAAAAGTATGAAGGTAAGCATAATTTTAAAGAATTTAAAAAAGCAATAGAGAAATTATAAAAAAATGAAATTTAAAAAGTTAGAGATGTCAGGTTTTAAATCATTTTTTGATAGAACTAATTTTTTTATTGAAGACGGTTTGACTGGAATTGTAGGTCCAAACGGATGCGGAAAATCAAATATTGTTGAGGCATTAAGATGGTGTATGGGGGAAACCTCAGCCAAAAGTATGAGAGGAACGGGAATGGAGGATGTAATTTTTTCCGGAACATCTAATAGACCTTCAAAAAATATTTCAGAGGTATCTATAACAGTTGATAATTCAGAAAAAGAAGGTCAGGGGCAATATATTGATTTAGATGAAGTAGTGATTAAAAGGAAAATTGAGAGAGACAAAGGATCAAAATACTTTATTAATGATAAAGAGGTCAGAGCTAGAGATGCACAAACTTTTTTTGCTGACCTATCTACCGGTGCGCATTCTCCGTCAATGATCAGTCAAGGAAAAATTGGAATAATTGTAACAGCAAAGCCTTCAGAAAGAAAATCTGTTCTAGAAGAAGCAGCAGGAATTTCCGGGATACACTTAAGAAGGCATGAAGCAGAAACAAGATTAACAGCAGCAGAAAATAATTTAAAAAGAGCAGATGAGCTGAAAAGACAGCAAGAAAAACAATTAGAAAATTTAGAAAAACAAGCTCAGGAAGCAAGCAAATATAAAGAGATTTCTCAAAAAATTAAAGAAATAGAAGCATTGTTATATTATCTAAAAATTAAAGAAATTGATAAGGAGAAAGAAGAGATTAAAAAAAAATCCGATAAAATTGAAAATGAAATAATTGATGTAGAAAAAGATCTGAAAAATAAAAGTGTTTTGTTAGAAGAAGAGAACAAAAAAATTCAACCCTTAAGAGATAAAAAAATGGAAAATCTTTCCAAGATACAAAAGTTAAATCTTGAAATTGGCAATTTGAACGAAAGGGAAAAGGATGTCAAAGAGTTAAATAAAAAACTTTTAGCGAACATCAAATTGATAGACTCAGATTTAGAACGAGAGAAAAGTATATCTCTAGACTCATCATTGAATGAAAAAAGAATTCTAGAAGAAAAGAATGAATTGATAAAAACTGAAAGGGAGCTCATAGATATTGAAAAAAAATCTGAAATAAATCTTGATGTTGCGAAGCAAGAATTAAAAGATAAACAAATCAAATTTGAAAATTTTTTTCAAAAAAAATTAAATTCGTTTGATTTCAAAGGACAGCAAAAAATCCTAGAAGATTTAAAAGAAATAAATGAAATTATAACTAAGCTTTTAGGGGAAAATAAAATTCAAGAAGCTAAAAATAACAACATTAAATTAGGAGACCTGTTAGAAGGTCAAATTAATAATATTAGGAATATTGAAGTAAACGATTTAACCTTAAACTTTAGAGAATTGATTGAGAGCACGACCAATTCACAAGAAAAGTATGCGTCAATATTTGGTAAATATGAGTCTATTCACGAAAATTCTATCAAAAGAAGAGAGAGAATAAAAAATATTGATCAAGAATTAGAAAATTGGAAGGATTTAAAATTGAATTCAGAGAAAATGCTTTCAAAACTTAATATTAGAAAAAGAGATATAGAGCAAGAGGTGGAAGAAAATCAAAAAAATCCTGAAAAAATAGCTATTAGCAAAGGCCAAAACCTCCAAAATTTAGAGAATACAAAAAAGAATAATGAAGAGCTTGAAATTCAAATTCAAAAAATTGAAGAAGAATATGATTCTATTAATGAGAAACTTAAATTAATTCAGGAGAACTTTACAGTTTTAAGAGAAGATAAAGCAAGACTTGAGGCTACAACAGAGGGAATAGATCAGAGAAAAATGGATTTAGTTTATATGATGAAAAATGATCTTAAAATAGACAATATTAATAACTTATTAAATATGTCCGATATAAAAGAAACAGAGAGTAACGCTTCAGTAGCAGACCAAGAGAAAAAGTTGGAGAAAATGAGGAAAACTAGAGAACAAATGGGATCTGTAAATTTAAGAGCGGATGTTGAGACCGAAAAATTTAGAGTCACAATTAAAAAAATGGAGGAAGATAGAGCAGATCTTGTTTCTGCAATCGTAAAATTAAAAACCAGTATAAATGAGTTAAATCAAAGAGGAAGGGAAAGACTTCTAGAAGCATTTTCTAAGGTAAATAAGAAATTTAATGAAGTTTATACAAAACTATTTAATGGTGGAAATGCCAAACTAGAATTAGTTGACTCAGACGATCCTCTTGAAGCAGGACTAGAAATGCTGGTATCTCCACCAGGAAAAAGATTGCAATCAATCACATTATTATCTGGGGGAGAACAAGCTTTAACTGCTCTTTCATTAGTTTTTGCAATATTTTTAACTAATCCTTCACCAATTTGTGTACTAGATGAAGTTGATGCCCCATTAGATGACGCTAATGTTACACGCTTTTGTTCTCTTTTAGATGAATTAGTTTCAGTCACAAAAACCAGATTTATTATTATTACCCATCATGCTTTAACGATGTCAAAAATGAATAGATTATATGGTGTTACAATGCCTGAAAAAGGTATAAGCAAATTGGTGGCCGTGAATTTACAAAAAGCTGAGGAATTGGTTGCATAAATTTAAATGAGTGATTTAGAGGATCTCAAAACTCGCCTTAAAATTGCAAAGTCAAAATTACAAAGTTCGGGTCACGGCGAGGATAATAAAAAAAAGGGTGTTTTCCTAGGAAATGCTTTTAAGCTCGGTACTGAACTTATAGCTGCAGTTGCTGTTGGGACAATTATTGGGTTTATTTTAGATAACTGGTTTGATACTAAACCAATATTAATTATTATTTTCTTTCTTTTTGGAGCAGCCGCAGGAATTATGAATGTTTTTAAAGCTGCCAAAAGAATGCAGGATCAAGAGGATTAAATTATGGCTACAAATCCAATGCACCAATTTAAAGTTCACAGAATTGGTCCAGAAATAGAAATATCTGGTATAGATTTATCTTTTACTAACGCAAGTCTTTTCATGTTCATCAGCGCCGCTCTAGTGATACTTCTATTGTTAATTGGTACTAGAGAAAAAAAATTAGTTCCAAGCAAAGCTCAGTTGGTATCAGAATTATTTTATAACTTTATTGCAAAAATGATTAGTGATACTGCCGGTAAGAAAGCAAAGCCCTATTTCCCATTCATATTTAGTCTTTTTATTTTTATTTTATTTTGTAACATGGTTGGAATGTTGCCCTACTCTTTCACGGTTACCAGTCATATAATTGTAACCTTGACTTTTGCTATATTTATTTTTGTTGGAGTAACAATTTTAGGTTTTGTCATACATGGTTTCAAATACTTAAAAATATTTGTGCCAAGTGGTGTCCCTTTAGTTTTATTGCCAATCATAACTATAATCGAAATTATTTCATATTTAAGTAGGCCAATTAGTTTGTCTGTCCGACTTTTTGCAAATATGATGGCAGGTCATACAATGTTAAAAGTTTTTGGGGGCTTTGTAATTAGCTTGGGTCTGGTTGGTGGATGGCTTCCATTAAGTTTTTCAGTTGCCCTTACGGGTTTAGAAATATTAGTAGCATTTTTACAAGCTTATGTTTTTGCGATTTTAACATGCATATATTTGAATGACGCATTAAATTTACATCACTAACAATAAAATAAAAAGGAGGAAAAATGGAACTAGAAGCAGCAAAAATGATCGGGGCAGGTTTAGCTGCCATTGCTTTGGCTGGAGCTGGTGTGGGTATTGGAATAATATTCGGAAATTATTTATCCGGAGCAATGCGAAACCCATCAGCAGCTCAAAAACAATTCCCAAATTTACTTTTGGGATTTGCTTTGGCTGAAGCTACTGGTCTTTTCGGATTAGTTATAGCGCTTATAATACTTTTTGCTTTTTAAATATAATTATTGGTTAAAAGTATGAAAAAGCTTTTTATTATTTTAATTATTTCCACAATCTTTTGTGGAGGTCTTCTTGCGGCTGAGGCAGGCATGCCTCAGCTTGATCCCAAGTATTGGGCTTCACAAGCCTTTTGGCTAATCTTGGTTTTTTTCTCAATATATATTTTGATCGACAAAGTTTTTATTCCAAAAATAAAAGCCAATATTGATTCAAGGGAAAATAAGATGAGAAAAGATTTAGAGGAAGCAAAAGTATTTAAAGAAGAATCTGAAAAAAAACTTAAAATTTATAAAGATCTAATCCAAAATGCCAAAGCAGACTCAAAAAAAATTCTTTCAGAGAGTAGGCAAAAATTAAATGAAGATATACAACTAAAAAAAAATAAAATACAAGAAGATATAGAAAAGGAAACACTTAATGCTGAAAAAGAAATTGAAAAATTTAAACTTGAGTCTAAAAATAAAATAATAGAGATGTCAGAAAGTATTGTATCAGGTTTACTAAAAAATATTATTGGAGAAGAAGGAAACAAAAGTAGTATAAAAGCTACAGTATTAGAAGTTATTAAAAAACAAGGAATGAAAAAACAATGATAATCGATGCTACATTTTGGGTTGCTGTTTCTTTTTTAATTTTTGTTGGATTAATTATTTACCTAAAAGTTCCTCAGAAAATAGATAATTCTCTTAACGAAAATATTAAAAAAATTAAAGATGATCTGGAAAATGCTGAAAAATTAAAAGATGAAGCAAAAAATATTTTAAGTGAATATGAGTCTCGTGTAAGTAAGTCTAAGGAAGAAATAAAAAATTTAATTAATAATTCTCGAAATCAAGCCGAAAAAAATATTCTTAGAACAAATGAGGAGTTTCACAAAATTATGGAGAACAGAAAAAAATCCGCAGAAGATAAAATTAAACAAATGAAAGCTCAAGCTATAAAGGATATTAAAAATTCTTCTGTGAATATAGCGATAAGTTCAGTTGAAAAAATCATAAAAAATTCAATAGATAAGAAAAAACTTGATAAAATTTATATTTCAAGCATTGAAGAGGCAAAAAAGATTTTAAAAAACAAATCTATCTAGAGTAAGATCCTCTTAATATGACTAGAAGGGTTATAATTATTGGGTCAGGATTTGGAGGTCTTGCATCAGCTCTTAGATTAAGGGCCAAAGGCTGCGATGTTACTTTACTAGAGAAGCATCCTGACTTGGGAGGCAGAGCAAGAGTTTTCAAAAAAGGAAGTTTTATTTACGATGGTGGTCCAACAGTTATAACTGCTCCCTACCTATTTGAAGAATTATTTTCTTTATTTAATAAGAATATTTCTGACTACGTAAAAATAGTGCCACTAAGTTTATGGTATCGTTTTGTTTTTACCGATGGACAAACTTTTGATTATTCGGGAAATGAAAAATTAATGGAGAAAGAAATAAAAAAATTTTCTGACAAAGACTTAGAGGGTTATAGTAAACTGGTTAAGTTTACTGAAAAAATTTTCAATAAAGGTTTTACAGAATTGTCTGACAAACCTTTTAATAATTTATCTTTTATGCTCAAACAAATACCAGCTTTATTAAATTTGAAAAGTTATAAATCCGTTTATGGGTTGGTTTCAAAATATATTTCAAATGATAAACTGCGAAGGGTTTTTAGTATGCACCCTCTACTTGTTGGCGGAAATCCTTTCACTACTACTTCTATATATGCCCTAATTTTATTTTTAGAAAAAAAATGGGGTATTCACTACTCAATGGGTGGCACAGGAAATGTGGTAAAAGCTCTAGAAAAATTAATGGAAGAAGAGGGCGTCAAAATTATAAAAGATGCAGAAGTAACGGAAATAATCTCAGAGCATAAAAATGTTAAAGCTGTAAAAATTAATAAATCTAAAATTATAAATTGTGATTACATTGTATGTAACTCAGATCCGCCTAATGTATACAAAAACCTCATAAAGTCCCAAAATAATTATAATTTTTTATTTAAACAGAAAATGAAGAGAATGGATTATTCAATGGGACTTTTTGTTTATTATTTTGGATCAAAGAAACAATACAAAGATGTAGCTCATCATACAATTTATTTTGGTAACTCTTATGAGGAACATTTAGATAAAATTTTTGAAAAAAAAATTCTTTCGGATGATATAAGCTATTATTTACATCGACCTTCAGCAACCGACCCAGGCATGGCACCTAGTGGTCAAGATGCTTTTTACGTTCTTGTACCTGTTCCCAATAATTTATCGAATATAAATTGGTCGAATGAGGGAGAGAAGTTCAAAAATTTAGTTTTAGATAAAATGGATAAATCAGTTTTACCAGATATTAAAAAAAATGTTATAAGTGATTTTTATCTTACTCCAGATTATTTTGAGAAAGATTTGGCTACACTTCATGGATCGGGCTTCTCGATACAGCCAAAGTTCTCACAGTCAGCTTATTTTAGATTTCATAATCAATCAGAAGTTTTTAATAATTTATATTTTGTTGGTGCCGGAACACATCCGGGTGCTGGCATGCCAGGTGTAATCTCTTCAGCCAAAGTTTTAGACAAAATTTTATAATGAGATCAAAAAACTATTTATCCATTTACGCAAAATCTTTTAACTGGTCAGGCTTCTTTTTGCCAAAAAAAATTTATGCTAAGTGCTCTATTTTGTATGATTTTTGTAGGACAATAGATAATATTGCTGACCAAAATGTGGAGTTAAAAATAAGAAAAAAAGAACTTGAAGAATTTAAAAAAAAATTTGAGGAAAGAAATAAAAATGACAGTATAATTAAAAATATGTGGGATTTAATGGATGAAAAAAATATTTCAAAGAAAATAGTGGATGATTTATTTGATGGAGCGAATTCTGATCTAAAAAATGAAGTAAAGATAAAAAGTGAAAAGGAGTTACTGGTTTACTCTTATAGGGTTGCTGGAACTGTAGGTTTGATGATGGCTAAAATATTTGGGGTAAGAAAAAGAGAATCCTTACAAAGAGCAATTGATTTAGGTATCGCAATGCAACTTACAAATATTGCTAGAGATGTAGTTGAGGATGAAAAAAAAATAGAACTTATTTGTTAAAAGAGTCTAAAGATACTTTCTT
>MDTA01007400.1_pt1 | contig 11195 bp, 6 predicted proteins | sample 811151 | NCBI WGS metagenome assembly MDTA01 (sample SAMN05326648, study PRJNA326480) | marine metagenome | isolation source: seawater | place: Indian Ocean: South | collected 2010 | reverse complement strand
TTTAAATTTAGTTTTAATTTATTTTTCATTTTTTTATTACTTACTTTCTTAGAGTCTTTATAAAATTCTTTAATCATCCTGTTTTTAAATTTAGCAATAGGCACTGCCCTAAGTGATTTAATCTTGAGCAATTTTGCAGCATAATTAGCAACCTCTACATTAGTCGATGGCTTGTCATCTGAGGCATTTAATAACAAATTTTTATTAGAGGAGAAAAAAATTTTTTTTATTATATTTGCTAAATCCTCAATTCTTATTCTTGAAAAATATTTTTTTTCTTTTACATAAATATTTGTTTTTAAAATCTTTTTTAATACATTATTTTCTTTTGAATATATTCCAGATACCCTTAGAATATTTATGTTTAACTTTGTTTCATTTCTAAATTTCATCCAAGAGTTTTCAACTAATTTTCTACTTACGCCTAATTTTGTTTTACTTTTAAGTTTTGAATTTTCATTAACCCATTTTCCATTGTGGTTTCCATAAACACTGGTTGCTGACAAATAAATTAATTTACTAAATTTTGAATTTTTAAGAGTTTTTTTGAATTTTTTTAATACCAGATCTTTTTTTTTATAAGGTGGTATTGAAATTAAAACATAATCTGCTTCTATCAGCTCATCAATAAGTTTTTTATCGTATTTTTCATTATGAAATTTAAAAGATTTAAATTTTTTATTATCAAAATATTTAATTTCACTTTTTTTTGTATTAGTTGCGCAAAAAGAGTATTTTTTTTTTGTTTTTCTTAATTCTTTTATGAAGTATTTAGCAGTTTGGCCAAATCCAAAAAAAAAGAACTTTGTTTTTTTTCTCATCAAGCTGATTTAAACTTTAAATCTTTTTTTGTTATTGGATTTTTTAATTTATCTAACATTTCTACGGGGCAAACTTGTATAAAGTTTTTTAGTTCTTTTTCATAATCTGCTAAAATATTTTTTGCTATTTTTGAGTTAGTTTCTTTATAAAATTCTTCTAGATTATGCTTTAAAAATTTTTTCCAAAAATCTGTCTCAACGGGTTGCCATATAATAGACCCGGGGTTTGCGAAGTTTTCAAAGTTATTTTTTTCATCATAAATAAATGCCATTCCACCTGTCATTCCTGCTCCGAAGTTATCTCCCACTTGACCTAATATAATAGCTGATCCGCCGGTCATATATTCGCAACCATGTGCTCCACATCCCTCCACTACTGCTAAACTTCCTGAATTTCTTACTGCAAATCTTTCTCCTGCTTGTCCGCAAGCGAATAATTTTCCTGAAGTCGCTCCATATAATACTGTATTACCAATAATTGTATTTTCCTTAGATAAAAATTTACTTTTTGGAGAAGGACGAATAATAATTGAACCACCAGATAAACCCTTGCCAACGTAATCATTAGCATCGCCTTCCACTACAAGCTTAATTCCAGTAGTTAAAAATGCCCCAAGGGACTGTCCTGCTGAACCAGAAAGATTTATGTTTATGATATCTGATTTAAGTTTTTGATTGCCAAATTTTTTATAAACATAATGTGATAGTCTCGTTCCAACTGACCTATAAGTGTTTTCAATGTCATACTTAAATTTATTTATTTTACTAGTTTCAATTTTATCCTTTATATCTGTCCAAATTTTTTCATCTAGTGTTTTTGGTACTTCATTAATAATCTTTTCTCTACAGTATCTTGGATTTTCCCCTGGGTCTGTTTGAACTAATAATGGATTTAGATCAAGATCGTCCAAATTTGAAGCACCTTTGTTAACTTGAGAAAGTAAATCTGTTCTTCCGATTATTTCATTAATTGATTTATAGCCAAGTGAGGCTAAAATTTCTCTTACCTCTTTTGCAACAAAGCTAAATAAATTTACAACCTTTTCAGGTGTTCCGCTAAATTTCTCTCGCAAGGCTTTATCTTGGCTGCATACTCCAACTGGACAAGTATTAGAGTGACATTGTCTGACCATTATGCACCCCATAGCTACTAAAGACGATGTTCCCATACCATATTCTTCGGCTCCCATCATGGCTGCGATTACTACATCTCTCCCAGTTTTTAATCCACCGTCTGTTTTTAATGTTACTTTGTGCCTTAAATTATTTAGTGTTAAAATTTGATTTGCCTCAGTTAATCCCATCTCCCAAGGGACTCCAGCATATTTAATGCTTGTTTGAGGGCTAGCGCCAGTCCCACCAGAGTGACCTGAAATTAAAATAATATCTGCTTTAGCTTTAGCAACGCCTGCTGCGATAGTGCCTATACCAGTAGAAGCAACAAGTTTAACGCTCACTCTGGCTTTTGGATTAATTTGTTTTAAATCATAAATCAACTGAGCTAAATCTTCTATGGAGTAAATATCATGATGAGGCGGTGGGGAAATTAATGTTACTCCTGGAGTCGAATGCCTTAATTTTGCAATTTCATCTGTAACTTTAAATCCAGGCAATTGCCCCCCTTCACCAGGTTTAGCTCCTTGAGCCATTTTTATCTCAATTTCATTAGCATTGTTTAAGTAATCTACAGTCACTCCAAATCTTGCAGAAGCTATTTGTTTCACTCTAGAATTAGCGGAGTCACCGTTAGGAAGAACTTTAAATCTTTTTGAGTCCTCTCCTCCTTCTCCGCTACATGAGGCACCTTTTATTCTGTTCATTCCTATAGCCAGCACTTCGTGTGCTTCAGCAGATAGTGCTCCATGAGACATACTTCCGCTTCCAAATCTTTTTAAGATTTCTTCCTCTGACTCTACTTCTTCAATGTTAATTGGTTCTTTGCCAGTTTTGAATTTTAATAAATCTCTTAAATTAATTGGTGGTAAACTGTGTATACCGTCAGAGTATTTTTTATATAGTTCATACGAACCTTTTCCAACTGCATTTTGTAACAAATGTATTAAATTTCCTTGATTTTGATGGTCTTCCCCGTTTTTTCTGTACCGATAAAGACCTCCTATGGGCAAAGTATAAACATTCTGCTGTGCAAATTTAGCATTTAATTCTTTTATTTTTTTCTCAATTCCTATTATTCCTATACCTGAAATTCTTGATGACATTCCGGGGAAATAATCTGAAACGAGACCTCTGCTTAAGCCCACAGCTTCAAAATTACATCCTCCTCTATAAGAACTTATTACAGAAATTCCCATTTTTGACATTATTTTTAAAAGTCCAGCATCTATAGATTTCTTAAACTTTAAAACGCATTTTTCAAAATCAGATTTCCCGAATAATTTTTTTTCAAACCTTTGATAAATACTATCTATTGCCAAATATGGGTTAATAGTTGTTGCACCAACTCCAATTAGAACAGCAAATGAATGTGTATCTAACGCATCAGAACACTCAACATTTAAAGAACAATATCCCCTTAAACCATTTTTTATTAAATGAGAGTGCACAGCTCCAACTGAAAGAGCGCTAGGGATACCTGCCTTGTGATTTGAAATATTTTTATCCGATAGTATTAAAGTAGTGCTCCCTTGTCTGACAGCAGTTTCGCACTCAATTCTTATTTGTTCAATTCTATCTCTTAGAGACGAGTTAATATCAAACGTGCAATCGATAACCTTTATTTTTTTAGAGAAAAACTTATTAAATTTTTTAAATTGAGAATTAGATAGTATTGGGCTATCCAGTACATAAATGTCTTCCTCAGTCAGATTATCAAAATCTAAAATATTTCCTAGATTTCCAAATCTTGTTTTTAAACTCATAACTTTATTTTCTCTTAAAGAGTCAATTGGAGGATTAGTAACTTGACTGAAATTTTGTCTAAAATAATGTGATACTGGTCTATAATGACTTGATAAAACTGCAACAGGAGTGTCGTCCCCCATTGAGCCAGAAGCCTCTTTTCCCTCCTCAGCCATTGGATGTAAAATAAGTTCTAAATCTTCAATACTTAAACCAGAAAGATATTGCCTCTTCTTAAGTTCTTCACCGCTAAATTTTGCTTCTTCTTTCTCTAGTAATACCTTTTTTTCAAGGTCAATTATTTGTTTGTTATATTTTTTGTAATCTTTAGCTAATAAGTCTTTAATTTCTTTATCTTTAAAAAGTTTTCCTTTTTTTAAATCAATTGCAATTATTTGTCCTGGACCCAACTTTCCTTTTTGGATTATATTTTCTTCAGGAATTTTAATCATTCCCGACTCTGATCCAGCAAAAAATAAATTGTCTGAAGTAATTGTATATCTTAATGGTCTTAAGCCGTTTCTATCAGTCGCTGCCAAAACCCATTTCGAGTCTGTTGCGCAGATTGCTGCTGGGCCGTCCCAAGGTTCGATTGTGCTATTAAGAAAATTAAATAAATCTTGGTGATTTCTTGAGACCGTTTTACTTCTTTTCGACCAAGCATCTGGTATCATCATTAATTTAATTAAAGGGGCTAACTTTCCAGAATGAGTTAAAAGTTCAAACACATTATCCAATGCACCCGAATCTGAAGAACTTCTAACTACTGGTTGTAAGTTTTTCACATTTTTAAATAATGAACTTGACATATCTTGTTCATGAATTTTCATCCAATTTAAATTTCCTTTTAATGTATTTATTTCTCCATTATGTGCTAGTGCTCTAAAAGGTTGAGCTAAATCCCAACTAGGAAAAGTATTTGTCGAATATCTCTGATGAAAAATTGCAAATCTTGAAGTCAATTTTTTATCATTAAGATCTGGATAAAATTCTGCTAACATTTCTGCTAAAAACATTCCTTTATATACAATTGACCTTGAGCTGAAAGAGCATATATAAAAGTTTTTAAGTTGATTTTCTCTAGCAAGTTTTTCAATTTTTTTTCTAGTCTCAAACAAATCTCTTTCAAGATCATTAGTTTTTAAATCCTCATTTTTTTTGAAAATAACTTGAGCAATTTCTGGGCGACTTTGGTCAGCAGTTTTACCAAGCACACTAGGATTTATAGGAACCTGCCTCCAACCATAAATATGATAATTTTCATCTAATAGAGCTGTCTCTATTATTTCTCTACATTTTTCCTGATCAGAGTAATCAGTTCTAGGAAGAAAAACCATGCCTACACAGATTCTTTTACTTTCATCTAAATTTTGACCGGTAGAGATAATTTTTTCTTTAAAAAAATCTGGCGCTATTTCTATTTGAATTCCTGCACCATCACCAGATTTCCCATCAGCATCTACTGCTCCCCTGTGCCAAATAGCTTTCAAAGCTTCAATACCGTATTCAACAACTTTTCTCGATTTATTTCCGTCGGTCGTAGCTATAACTCCAACTCCGCATGCATCATGCTCCATTTTAAGGTCATAAGAATGATTTTCTGAGAGAATTTTTTTATTTTTTTCGTAATTATTCATTTGATTATCTATGCTGCTTTAATATTTTTTTCTTTTTTTTCTTTTAAATACTTTTCAATTTGTATTGCAGCATCCCTGCCATCTTTTATAGCCCAGACTACTAAGGACGCGCCTCTTACAATATCTCCCGCAGCAAATACCCCCTCTAAATTAGTTTGCATAGTTTTTAAATCTATTTTTATTGTTCCCCACTTTGAAACGGCTAATTCTTGAACATTAAATAATTTAGGTAAATTCTCTGGGTCAAATCCTAATGATTTTATTACCATATCTGCAGGCATTTTAAATTCTGAGCCTTGTTGTATTTCTGGTTTTTTTCTACCTGATAAATCAGGCTCACCTAATTTCATTTTATTGATTTCTATTTCTTTTATTTTTTCATCTCCAATAAATCTTTTTGGACTTGTAAGCCAAATAAATTCAACTCCTTCTTCCTCTGCGTTTCCTACCTCTCTAGTAGAGCCCGGCATATTATCTCTGTCTCTTCGATATAAACATTTTACTGACTTAGCTTTTTGTCTTACAGCGGTTCTAACACAATCCATAGCTGTGTCTCCTCCGCCAATAACTACTACGTTTTTGCCTTCAGCATTTAAAGTTCCGTTATCAAATAATTCCACTTTATCGCCTAAACCCTTTTTATTTGAGGCAGTTAAAAATTCCATAGCAGGAAAAATATTTTTTAAATTGTGCCCTGGAATATCAATTTCTCTCGCTTTATAAACACCAGTTGCAATCAAGACAGCATCGTGCTCCTTTTTTAATTGATTTAAAGTCTTATTCTTTCCAACTTCAAAATTTTGAATAAATTTTATTCCGCCTTCCTTTAAAAGTTGTGTTCTTCTTTCAACAACGAATTTTTCTAATTTAAAGTTAGGTATTCCATATATTAATAAACCGCCAGGTCTATCGTATCTATCGTAAACGGTAACTTGAAAACCAGATTTTCTTAATTGCTCTGCACATGCTAACCCGGCAGGACCTGCGCCGATAATTCCGACTGATTGTTTTAATTCTTTATTAATTTTAATAGGTTTAACCCAACCTTTTGTCCAAGCAGTATCAGTTATATGTTTTTCAATAGAACCAATAGTAACTGTCCCGTGACCAGACTGTTCGATCACACAATTACCTTCACATAATCTATCCTGAGGACAAATTCTTCCACAAACTTCCGGCATATTATTTGTGCTTTGTGAGAGTTCATAAGCTTCTTCTAACCTTCCTTCAGCTGTAAGTTTTAACCAATCAGGAATATTATTACTTAAGGGACAATGTATTTGACAAAAGGGAACTCCACACTGGGAACATCTACTAGATTGTTCCTTCGCTTTAGTATTTATAAACTCATTATAAATTTCATTAAAGTCAGTGTTTCTATTGGAAACCTCTCTTTTTAAAGGTGTTTCCTTTTTAAGTTCTACAAACTGAAGCATTTTATTTTTCATAAAGTTTCCAAAAATAATAGAAATAGACCAAATTTAGTAGTTAATTTAGGTAAGTAACATTTACCTTTTATATCAAAAAACCTTAAATTAAGTGATTAATTTGTGCATAACTGATATGCATTTACGGTGTTAACAAAAAAACATTCTTAATAAATACTTTTTTTACCAATGTTAGAAATATTTATTTTATCACTAGTTCAAGGTATCACGGAGTTTCTTCCTATTTCCTCTTCATCTCACTTAATTTTAATATCAAAATATTTAAATTTCGAAATTCAAAACTTGTCTATAGATGTAAGTTTACACATTGGTTCATTTATTGCAGTTATTTACTATTTTAGGAATGATATTTTAGATTTTGTAAAAAACAAAAAATTATTTTATAAAATAATAATTTCGTCTATTCCTATAATGATAGTAGGTTTTTTTCTTGTAAAATTAAATTTAATCGAACATTTAAGAAATATTAAAATGATCGGATGGATGACAATTATTTTTGGGGTTTTATTATACATAAGTGATAAATGTGAGTTAAACAAAAAAATTGAAACAAAGTTTACTTATAAATCAGCAATTTTTATTGGATTGCTTCAAATTTTATCTTTAATACCTGGTGTAAGTAGATCGGGCATTACTATCACAGCTGCTAGATTTCTTAAATTTGATAGATTTGACTCTGCAAAAATTTCATTTTTACTTTCTATTCCTACTCTAGGAGCAGTGTCTTTATTCGGCTTAAAAAATATATTGAGTAGTGAAAGCATAGATTTTTCTATTTTGAATTTACTATCTATTTTATTAGCTTTTTGTTTTTCTTATATAACTATTAAATATTTTTTAAAGTTCATTAAAGAATTTACCCTTTTTTACTTTGTTCTGTATAGAATTATTTTAGGAATAATAATACTTTATTTAGCTTATCTATAAAAGAATTGTTAAAATTATCAAAATAATTATTACTATTAAGAAAAATAAAACTACAGCTTTTTGTAAGGATAATTTAAAAAGAAAGTTCATTTTTTAAAATTTAAAAGATTTTTTTCTATAAAGCAGTAAAGTAGAGTAAATAAATATTTTGAACGAAGTTCTTTAATTTGAAACTTTGCTTTTCCTTTTTTTCTTCCATACCAATTAATTGGAATAACTTCATACTTGTAATTTCTAGAAATTACTTTTAGTGGAATTTCTAAAAAAATATTAAAACTTTCAGATACTAGTGGCATAAGTTCTAAAAGAATGTTTTTCTTATAAATTTTAAAAGCATTTGTATAGTCGTTATATTTATTCCAAAACAACAAACTAACTGTGAAGTTAAATATTCGATTTAAGATAAGTTTCTGTAAAGGGTAGTCTTTGACTACCGAGTCTTTTAAAAACCTTGAACCCAAGACTGAGTCTAAATCTTTTTTTACCATCAAATTATTATATTTAATTAGATCTTCAACACTATCTGATAAATCAGCCATAGTGATTGCAACTCTATCACCTTTGGCATTTTTAATACCTTGATTTATAGCTCCTCCTAAGCCTTTGAGATCATTATTAATAACTCTAAAATTAGGCTCTGCTTCAAATAATTTTTGTGCTTTATTTAATGTATTATCATCGCTGAAATCATTAATTATGATTAACTCATACTCTAAATCAGTTAAATTTGACTTAAAATAATCTAGTATATCCTCTAGATTATCGGCTTCATTTCTAGCTGGTATTATAATTGATAACATAACTTTGTTTATTTATAAGTATTAGTAAGATATTTGTTTAATTATGAAAATACTTATTACTGGTGGATGTGGTTTTGTGGGTTCAAATATTGCCATTTTCCTAAAAAAAAAACTTAAAAACTCGAAAATTTACAGTTTGGACAATTTGTTCAGGGAAGGATCAAAGCTAAATGCCTTAAGATTAAAAAAAGTTGGTATTAAAAACTTCAAATTTGATATTGCAAATTTTAAGAGAATATCCAATCTTGGGAGATTTGATTTAATAGTAGACTGCTGCGCCGAACCAGCGATAGAGGCTTCTTCAAAAGATCCTGATAGAGTTTTTAGGACAAATCTATTAGGAACTTATAATATCTTAAAAAAATGCTCTAAAGATAAAACAAATATTATATTTTTGTCATCAAGTAGAGTTTACTCTATTCAAAACTTGAGAAATCTTGTCGGTAATTTAGTTTTAAATAAACCTTTAAAAATAAATAAGAAAATAAAAGAAACTTTCCCTACTGATTTACCAAGTTCTCTTTATGGTTTTACAAAACTTGCTTCTGAAAAACTAATAAGAGAGTTTTCATATATGAACAAAATAAAATATTTAATAAATAGATTTGGAGTGATAGCTGGTCCTTGGCAATTTGGAAAACAGGATCAAGGTTTTGTTTCTTTATGGTTAGGTAAACATTTTCAAAATAAAAAATTATCGTATATAGGTTTTGGTGGCAATGGCAATCAAAAAAGAGACGTGATTCATATTCAAGATGTATGTGAGATAATTTTTATACAAATTAAAAAAATGAGTAATATTTTTAACGAAACGTTTAATATAGGTGGAGGTAGAAAAAACACGATTTCACTTAAACAACTTACACAAAAATGTGAAAAATTTACTGGTAAAAAACTTAAAATTACATCTCAAAGGAGAACATCAATCTATGATATACCAATTTTTATAACTGATAACTCAAAAATTAAAAAATTCTATAACTGGCAACCAAAAAAAAATATAAATGATATTTTAAATGATATTTTTAAATGGTTTAAAGAAAATAAAGAAATAAGGAAATATTTTAAATGAAAATAGCTTTAATAACTGGTTCTTGTGGATTAGTAGGTTCGGAGTCTTCAATTTTTTTTGCTCGAAAGGGATTTAAAATTTTAGGAATTGATAATAATACTAGAAAGTTTTTCTTTGGAAAAGACGGAGATATTTCTTGGATAAAAAATAGGCTAAAAAAAAATTTAAAAAACTACAGCCATTATCACCTAGATATCCGTAATTATAATGCTTTAAAAAAAATTTTTCAAAAACATAAAAAAAATATCAAAGTCATAATACATGCGGCAGCTCAACCTTCACATGATTGGGCAAAAAATAAACCTTTTATTGATTTTGATATTAATGCTAAAGGCACACTTAATTTATTGGAATTGACTAGAATATATTGTCCTAAATCTCCTTTTATTTTTATGTCTACAAATAAAGTTTATGGTGATAATCCAAATTTTTTACCTTTAATTGAAAAAAAAACTAGATGGGAAATTTCTAAATCTCATAAGTTTAGTTCTGGAATAGATGAAACAATGTCGATTGATAACTGCACGCACAGTTTTTTTGGGGCCTCAAAGTCTTATGCAGATTTGATAGTTCAAGAATATGGAAAGAATGTTGGTCTAATGACATCTTGTTTTAGAGCAGGTTGTATTACTGGCCCCAATCATTCGGGAGCTGAACTTCATGGTTTTTTATCGTATTTAGTAAAAGCTTGTTTGTATAAAAAGAAATACAATTTAATTGGTTACAAAGGGAAACAAGTAAGAGATAATATTCATAGCCATGATTTAGTTTCTTGCTTTTGGGAATATTACAAGAAACCAAGAAAGGGTGAGGTTTATAATACTGGAGGTGGTAGATTTTCGAATTGTTCTATAATCGAAGCGTTAAACCTCGTTCAAAAAATTACTGGAATAAAAATAAATAAAAAAATTCTAAAACAAAACAGAGTAGGTGATCATATTTGGTATGTGTCTAGTATGAGAAAATTCAGAAAACATTACCCAAAATGGAAGCAACTTTATTCAACAAAAAAAATAATAAATGAGCTTATTAACAACTTTAAAAAATAATTTCTTAGAAAATCAAAAAAATTTATTTTTATCTATATTTGTTATTAGTGTTTTAAGTAGATCAATTATTGCCTACTTCTATGGTGATAGATTTTTAGAAAATGAATGGGCAATACTCGTAAAAAATTTATATAATTTTGGTCATTTTTCTCTTTTAACTTTCGATGACTTATTTCTCCCAAATTTATGGATGCCGCCCGTGTATGGATATTTCATTTACTTGCATGCACTTATATTTGGTTTGAATGAAAAGTTAGCATCTATAGTAATAATTACACAAATTCTTATTTCATCAATTACACCTATTATTTTTTATAGAATTATTTCAAATTTTTTTTCTAAAGATTTATCTTTTATTGGAGTGCTAATTTTTAGTTTGTTTCCTTTAATAATATATTCCGCAACTCAAATTTCTTCAGCAACTATTTATCTTTTTTTAATTTTGTGTTTTATTTATTTGATACTCCGTTTTGATGATAAAAAAAAATTTAAATACATTTGTTTAATCGGAATTATAGCCGGTATTTTAATTTTAACTAGAAGAGATTTTATTTTATTATATTTATTTTCTCTTATTTATTT
>MDTA01002758.1_pt1 | contig 11195 bp, 11 predicted proteins | sample 811151 | NCBI WGS metagenome assembly MDTA01 (sample SAMN05326648, study PRJNA326480) | marine metagenome | isolation source: seawater | place: Indian Ocean: South | collected 2010 | reverse complement strand
TTTTTCCTTTTTTCGTAAAAATATTTATTACACCTCCTATAGCTCCACTTCCATAAATAGAACTGTTTGAACCTCTTAGAATTTCAACCCTTTCAATTGAAGAAGTCAGTATGTTTGAAAAATAAAATGAATTATCACTTGAAGATGGATCTGACATCTTTACTCCATCTATATAAACGGTTGAGTATCTTTTTGGCAAACCTCTTAATTGTATTCCACTAACAGTTCCATAACCACCTGATCTAAAATAATTCATTCCAGGCGAAGTATGATTTAAAACTTCTCCTAAAAAAAATTTTCCAGTCTCTCTGATTTCTTCACCAGAAATAGATGTTACAGAGTTACCAACAGAACTATATGATTGATTAACTTTACTTGGTGCTATTACAATAATTGGAGTTTGGTCTGCTAAAGCGAAATAATAAAATTGAACTTTTAAGATGACAAAAACAAAAAATAAAATTCTAAGCACAACGAAATCGCCTTTCTAAATTTACTTGTGTGTTTGAAATTTTTCGTTAACAAAAACACATTTATTAATTTACTTGTGCCTCTGCTAATTTTTCATTGTAGAATTAGACTTTTCCTGGCCCTCATTCAACAGCGGACTTTACTGGGTGGTACTCCGACTTTACGGTTGCAGGAACAGCCAATGAATTTCGCATTGATTCCCCACCAAGATTCAGCCCTTTTTAAATATTACATATTTCTTTTTGAGTCAAGGATAGTTCAAATAATGAACGTTATTTATTTGACTTATATTGTTTCTAATATATATGATGAGTTTTTATGAAATTACTATTAATTTCTCCTAATTGGAAATGGTGTGAAGAGGAAAAAAATGTCAATTATCCTTTTCCTCCCTACAATTTATGTTTACTAGCAGCTATCGTAAGAGATCAAAAACTTTGTTCAGATATCAAAATTATAGATGCATATGTAGATGATTTAAAATTATCAGATTTAAAAGCAATGATTGAAGATTATAAACCTGACGTAATGGGAACCACTGTCCTTATGGATCAGCTATGTGATGCAGGTCACATGGTCACTAAAATAACAAAGGAAGTAAATAAAGATACGATAACTATACTCGGCGGCGTATATGCAACCATGAATCCAAAAAGAGCTGTTGAGGACAATAATCTTGATTATGTGGTTGTTGGTGAGGGAGAATATGTATTCCCAAATATGCTAAAATATTTTAATGGAACAAACAAAGAATTACCCTCAAAAGGGTTAATGTATAAAAACGAAGGAAAAATAGTTTTTAATGGTAGATCAGATTTCGTTACAGATATGGATAGTCTTCCAATACCAGCGTGGGACCTTATAGACTTCCCAGCATACAGTGATCATGTTGCTAGAGAATTTTCTCCAGACTCTCCAAGAGACTTACCTTATGTGAGATTATATACTTCAAGAGGTTGTCCTTTTACTTGCTCATTTTGTCAAGTTCCAAAAATTGCAGGTCATACGGTTAGAAGACAAAGCGCTAAACGTGTAATAGATGAATTAGAACTTATTACAAAAAAATTTGGAATAAAATCTTTTATGAATTCAGATGATAATTTTTTAGCTACTAGCAAAAATAATTTGAAAGAGTTTTTGCATGGATTGAGAGATAGAAAATTAGGTCTTACTTGGATATTTGAAGACGTTGGAGTGATGCATCTTACAAAGGAAAAAATTGATTGGCTTGCAGATTCAGGATGTAACTACATGGGGTTTGCAGTAGAAACCGGTGTAGAGAGAATAAGTAAGGATTTAATAGCAGGTAAACCACTAAAAAAACAACATAGCATTGAAATGATGGAATACGCTAAATCAAAAGGTATTTTTTGCTCTGCTAATTTCATAGTTGGTTTTCCAACTGAAACGTGGGATGAAATTAGACAAACAATAAGATTTGCAGAGCAACTTAATGCTGACTATACAAGAATTCATATTCTGGTACCATTAGCAGGTACAAAGATGTTTGAAATGGTAGAGAATGAGGGATTATTAAACGAGAGATATGATCATTTTAATCAAAAGGCTGTGTGGAAAGCTGGAACTATTGAGTCAAGAAACTATACGTCTAATGACTTAACTATTTTAAAAGCAATGGAATGGGACAGATTAAACTTTACTGATCCAAAGAAAAGAGAAAAAATTTGTAAATGGCTCAGAGTCACCGAGGAAGAGTTGTTAGAAAGAAGAAGACAAACTATTAATAGCATATATAAAAATCTTAACGACAGTACAAAACCCGGTGTTTACAAAGATAAAGACCGCAAAGGAACTATTAGCGCAACTTTTGAAAGAGTTGATGGTCCTCTTTCGTAATTTTTTTTCATAAAAAATATTCTTTATCGAATTAAATGAACAAAAATATATATTTAGTAATAGGAAGTAATTCTTTTTCCGGTTCAAATTTAATTCATAAATTATTACAAAGAGGTAATAAAAATAGGGTTATAGGTATCAGCAGGTCAAATGAATATCAAAATTTTTTTCTCAAGTATAAATACTCCAAATATTTGAAAAATTTTAAGTATTTTAAATATAATATCAAAGACACTAAAAAAATTTTAAAATTAGTAAGATTATATAAGCCTAAATTTATATTAAATTATGCAGCCTTAGGCATGGTTAATGAGAGCTGGGTAAACCCCGATGACTGGTATACTACTAATTTAGTCTATCAAACTATTTTATATAAAAATTTAACTAATTTTAGGTTTATCAAAAAAATTATACATGTCTCAACACCTGAGGTATATGGAAGTACAAAAAAAAAATTAAAGGAAAATTTTAAATTTAACCCATCAACCCCTTATGCAATTTCAAGAGCTGCTATGGATTTTCATTTGAGAATAATGTACGAACAATTTAGACTCCCAATAATTTTTACAAGAACAGCAAATGTATATGGGCCAGGACAGCAATTATATAGAGTAATACCAAAATCAATCCTTAAAATAAAAAAAGGCCAAAAAGTAGAAATAGATGGAGACGGTGGTTCAAAAAGATCTTTTATTTTTATAGATGATGTATCTGATGCAACTTTAAAAATTCTAGATAAAGGATCGTTAGGAGAAACTTATCATATTTCAACAAATTATAAAATCTCAATAAAGAATCTTATTAAAAAAATTTTTAAATTATTTAATTTGAAATTTCAACATAATGTTATTTATATGAAAGATAGAATTGGCAAGGATCAAATTTATGATCTAAGCTCTATCAAATTAAAAAAAGCTACAAAATGGAAACCAAAAATAAGTTTAGAAGAGGGACTAAGAAAAACTAAAGATTGGATTGATAAAAATTATCTTAATCTAAAAAATAAAAAAATGAATTACAAACATAAAAAATAATGCATGTATTAATTTTGGGAGGACTTGGTTATACAGGATCACAATTAACATCAAAACTTTTGTTGGACGGCTTTAAAGTAACAGTGCTTGACACTGAATGGTTTGGTGACCATTTAAAAATAAAAAACAAAAATTTCAAAAAAATAAAAGCAGATATTCGAGAAATAAATAAAACATCATTTAGACAAATAGATAAAGTGGTTCACTTAGCTAATATCGCAAATGACCCCTCAGTTGATTTAAATCAAAATCTCTCATGGGAGGTGAATGTTCTAGCAACAAAAACTATATTAGAAAAATGTATTGATGCAAACGTGAAACACTTTATATACGCTAGTTCTGGAAGTGTTTATGGTATTAAAAGAGAGAAAAAAGTAACGGAAAACCTAAGTTTAAAACCTATAAGCACATACAACAAAACAAAAATGATATCCGAGAGAGTTATCGAAAGTTATAAAGATCATATAAAATATCATATAATTAGGCCAGCAACTGTTTGTGGAATATCACCTAGAATGAGATTTGATGTAACGGTCAATATGTTTGTTTATCAAGCACTTAAAAAAAGTTTTATTGAAATACATGGAGGGAATCAAATAAGACCAAACATTAATATAAATGACTTGACAAATATTTACAGGCATTTTCTAATAAATGACAATCTTAAATCAGGAATTTTTAACGCGGGCTTTGAAAATTTAAGTATTTTACAAATCGCAAAGAAAATTCAAAAAATTACAAACTGTAAAATTAAAATTAAAAAAAATATTTTAGATCAAAGATCTTATCGACAAGACTCAACTAAACTACTATCGACCGGATTTAAAAGAGAATTTTCTGTTTCTGATGCTATTAATGAATTAGTATATAATTTTAAAGAAAAAAATTTAAAAGTAAGTGAGCAAAATTTTACAGTCAAGTTTATGAAAAAATTAGGACTATAATGAATTTAGAAATTGATCTTTTAAAAAACTATCCAAAAGCTAAAAGAGATTTATCAGCTAGGAGTAAAAAAAATAAGAATGACCAAGATATTGCAAGGCGATTTGGGAAAGATTTTTTTGATGGTGATAGAAAGCATGGCTATGGAGGATTTTATTATAATTCAAAATTTTGGACTGAGGTTGTAAAAGATTTTCAAAAACATTGGGGACTTAATAATGATAGCTCAATTTTAGATGTTGGTTGTGGAAAGGGATTTATGATTTACGATTTTCTCAAGCTATTACCAGCTTTAAAAATAAAAGGTATTGATATTTCAGATTATGCAATTAAAAACTCAAAACCAGAAGTATCTCATCTAACCAGTGTAGCTTCAGCTGAAAAATTACCTTTTGAAGACAATGAATTTGACTATGTAATATCAATTAATACTATACACAATCTACCAATTAATAATTGCAAAAAAGCTTTAAAAGAAATATCAAGAGTTGCCAAAAAAGATGCTTTTATAACCGTTGATGCTTACAATAATGACGAGGAAAAAAAAAGGATGTATGATTGGAATCTTACAGCCCAGACAATTTTATCAACAACGCACTGGAAAAACTTATTTAAAGAATGTGGCTATTTTGGAGATTATTACTGGTTTATTCCATGAAAAAAAATTTACTACTTAAATTATATAAAAATTTGCAAAGATTTCGTTCAATAGAATTAGAAATCTCTAAAAGATACTCGTCTTGGAAAATGAGGTGTCCTACACACTTATCTGTTGGTCAAGAGGCAGTTCCAGCTGCTTTTAGTGAGATTGTAAAAAAGAATGATTTTGCTGTAAGCTCCCATAGAGCTCATGCTCATTATCTCGCAAAAGGTGGAAATTTAAATAAAATGATAGCTGAGTTATATGGTAAAAAAACTGGATGCTCAAAAGGCAAAGGTGGGTCAATGCATTTAATAGATTTAAGTGTAAATTTCATGGGATCTTCTGCAATAGTAGGAAACAGTATTCCTGTAGGCACCGGGCTCGCTCTTTCCTCTAAAATAAAAAATACAAAACAAAAAAGTTATGTTTTTTTTGGGGATGGTGCTCTCGAGCAAGGTGTTTTTTATGAGTCAGTTAATTTTGCTGCCGTGAAAAACTTACCAATTATTTTTGTCTGTGAAAATAATCTATATTCTGTTTATTCTAATATGGAACATAGACAACCAACCAATAGGAAAAATTTTAAGATGGTTGAGGCTATAGGTGTTAAGTCACTACTATGTGATGGAAATAATGTAGAGCAATGCTATAAAATTTTTAAAAAAGCAGCCGCCTATGTTGAAAAAAAAAGCAAGCCAATCTTTCTAGAATTCTTAACTTACCGTCACCTAGAACATTGTGGGCCAAATATAGATGATAATCTTAAATATAGGCCAAGAAAAGAGATTGAACTTTGGAAAAGAAAAGATCCTATTTTAGTAGTTAGAAAAAAAATATTTAAATCTTATCAAAAAGAAATTAAAAAATTTGAACTAAAAATAAATAAAGAAATTAATTATGCTTTTAAATTTGCGGAGAGGTCTGCTTGGCCCAACGCAAAATCTGCTTTTAAGGATGTTTATGCAGAATAGTAACAAAACTGAAAAAAATTATGCAGATGCTATTAATCAGGCATTACATATATGCATGAAAAAGGATAAAAGAATGATTTGTTATGGACTTGGTATTAACGATCCAAAGAAAATTTTTAATACAACGAAGGGTCTTGAAGAAAAATTTGGGGCTAAAAGAGTATTTGATGTTCCTACGTCAGAAAATGCATTAACAGGAATTGGTGTAGGCGCTGCAATAAATGGAGTAAGAACGTTAATCACTCACCAAAGATTAGATTTTTCGTTATTGTCAATGGATCAAATTATAAATAGTGCTGCAAAATGGAGATATATGTTTGGGGGGAAAGTAAAGGTTCCTTTAACGATAAGAATGATTATAGGAAGGGGATGGGGCCAAGGACCTACGCACTCTCAAAATTTAACTCCTTTATTTTGCAATGTTCCTGGATTAAAAGTTGTAATGCCAACATTTGCTAGTGATGCAAAGAAATTGTTAATAAAATCTATATTTGATCCCAATCCAGTTATATTTTTAGAACATAGGTGGTTGCATGGCATACAAGATGACGATTTTATAAATAGAAAAATAAAAAAATTAAAATTTTCAAACATTGTAAAGGAGGGTAAAGATTTAACAATTGTATCCATGTCATATCTTACATTAGAGGCCCTAAAAGCTTCAAAAATATTATATAAAAACGGAATTAAGTGTGAAATAATTGATCTTATATCTTTGAAGCCACTAAATATTGATAGAATAATTAAATCTCTAAAAAAAACTAAAAGACTTTTAGTTTTAGACACTGGCTTTCCTTATTGCTCTATAGCATCCGAAATTACTTCGCTAATCAGTCAAAAAATGCACAACGAACTTAAGCACCCTCCTGTAATTATGACTATGCCAGATATACCTGAGCCGACAAGTTTTAATTTAACAAAAAATTTATATATAAATCATTTAAAGATAATTGAAAAAATATCTAAGATTTTTAAGAAAAAAATATCAGGAAGTAATAAAAAATTAATTAAAAACCATGATGTACCTGGAGAATGGTTTAGAGGACCATTTTAATGAAAGTAAGGATGTTTGACTTAAGAGTTAAAGACTCTAGAATTAGAAATGAATTAAATAACTGTTTTAAAAAAACCTTAGATCACGGGATGTTTTTTTTTTGGACCTGAGTTATACGAGTTCGAAAAAAAAATGTCTAATTTTTTAAAAATGCGCTATACTCTAGGAGTCGCTTCAGGTAGCAGTGGTTTATATTTAGCCTTAAAATCTTTAGGTATTAAGGAGAATGATGAAGTTATCACAACACCTTTTTCATGGATAATTACCTCAAATGCGATAGTAGCATGTGGTGCAAAACCAGTATTTGTTGACATTAATGATGATTATAATTTAAACGCGAAATTAATAGAAAAAAAAATAAATTCAAAAACTAAAGCAATTGTCCCAATGCATTGGGGCGGACATATGTGTGATATGAAACTAATATGTAAAATTGCAAAAAAATATAATTTATTCGTTGTTGAGGATTCTGCTCAAGCATTTGGGGCAGAACTAGAGAAAAAGAAAGCTGGAAATTTTTCAGATGTGGCTGCTTTTAGCATGAATCCTATGAAATGTTTGAGCGGTTATGGCGAAGGTGGTTTGATAGCAACAAATAATAAAAAAATTTATGAAAGAATTAAAATCTTGCGTTATGCTGGGACAACATCTGATCCAAAAAAACTAATAACAAATAATTGTTTAGAGATATCACTCAATCATAAAATGGATACTATAAACGCAGCAATGTTATTAGCTTCATTTAAATTTTTTAAGGAAAAGGTAAAAAAACTTTCTAAAATTCGGAAATATTACGATAAAAACTTAGATAAAAAAATATTTACTCAAAAAATAGGAAAAAATGAAAAACCAGGTGTTTATGCGTATCCTATTCAAATTAAAAATAGAGATAAGATTAAAAATTTCTTAAAAAATAAAAATATAGAAACCAAAATTTGGAATGATCCATTAATACCAGATGCTCCCGCATATAAAAAATATAACAAAAATGATACTCCAAATGCAAAAAGAGTTTTAAAAGAAACTTTGAATATTCCTTTTCACGAAAAGCTTACAAATAAACAATTAAAATATGTTGTTGAAAATTTAAACTATTCAATTAAAAAATTTAAATGAATATTTCAGAACAATTAATAAAAGATTTAATTCATCAAGGTGTAGATACATTTTTTGGTATACAAGGCGGCGCGTGCGCAAGACTAATTGATAATGTTATAAAATATAAAGGGAAATTTATTCCAGTATTGAATGAGCAGTCTGCAGGTTTTTATGCTCATGGGTATTATATGTCTACAAAAAAAACTCCAGGTCTAATTTTTACAACTGGTCCCGGATTAACAAATGGTATTACAGGTATAGCTGCTTGTTATTATGATAGAGTTCCACTAGTTGTTTTAGTGGGACAAGTTGTTAGAAATTTAAATATTGCAAAAAAAACTAATACAAGAATGGTAGGGTTTCAGGAAGTGCCTCATCTGGATCTTTGTAAATCGATATCTGATAATGTCTTTAAGATTGATCATAAAAATAAATACAGAATTTTAAGAAAAAAGTTTTTAAAAAATGTTAGTTCCAAAGTTCAAGTAGTTGAGTTTCTTGATGATATACAAAGAGTAAAAATAAAAAAAAAATATTCAAATCAAAAGTATTATCTAAATAGTAAAAATGTAAGTTTGAGTATTGAAAAAAAAAAATTGATCAAAAATTCAATAAAACCAGTATTTATTGTTGGAGCCGGTCTTGCTCAATCAACAAATCTTAAAAAATCTATTAAAAAATTAGTTCAAACCAATATATGCATTGCATGTACATGGGGAGGGCAAAAAATACAAAATTATCTTACAAAAAAAGAAAATTTTCTTGGTATAATGGGTAACCACAATCCAGGTGTGGCTAATAAATATATAAAAGGAGCAGATTTAATTATTGCAGTTGGATGTTCATTATTACAACATCAAGTTGGTAAACATCCAAGGAATTTCGCAAAATTAGCAAAAATTTTGTACGTGAATAATGATATCAATGAATGTAAACGTGCAAGAAAACAATTTGGAAAAAGACTTTCATATATTAATGGTGATGCAACAAGTTTTTTGAGTCAAATTCCAAACAAAAATAAAAAACCCTATATACAAGATAAAGCAGATAACAAAGCTTTCTATCCCTCAAATCTACTAAAATACATTTTTGAAAAAATAAATAAAAATTCTATTATCTTCGCAGATGCGGGGGCAACATTGTCTTGGACTTATCAAGCTGCAAATATGACTCAAAGATGCCCACCAATATTTACTTCTTTTAATCTTCATTCTATGGGATATGCAAATTGTGCAGCTATAGGTGCATCAATTTCCCAAAGAAAAAATGTTTATTGTGTAATAGGCGATGGAAGTATTCCAATGAATGGACAAGAATTATCTTGGATAAGTAAATTTCCATTCAAAATGATAATATTAGATAATAGAGGCTATGGTATTATACGACAAACGCAAAGAAGTTTCTATAAATCTAAATTTTACGGATCAGATTTTAAAAATAATAAGTCAAAATTGCCAAAATTTTCCTTAGAAAAAATATTAAATTCTTATGCCATTAAATTTAAAAAAATTAAAAATAAACCCAATAAAAAAGATTTTTTATGGTTTAATTCGTCAAATACACCAAAAGCTTTGATTATTGATGTAAATTATAATGCGCAAGTAATTACAGAGTAATGTCGAATTTAAAAATAAAAATTGCAATTTTAAAAAAAAAAAATGTTATAGAATTTGAAAAAGTTTCTTTTGATAAGCCTGGTACAAAACAAGTTTTGGTTAAAATACTTTATACTGGAATTTGTGCAAGTCAATTTATGGAATTTAAAGGCTTAAGAGGTAAAGATAGCTGGCTACCACATATGTTCGGTCATGAAGGTTCGGGGATCATAATAGATAAAGGCAAAGGAGTTAAAAATTTTAAAATAGGCGATAAAGTAATCTTAAGCTGGTTAAAAAATCGTAATAAGGGAGATGATATATCAGGATGTATATATAAAAATAAAAAAAAAATAAATTTTGGACCAGTAACTACTTTTGCAAGTCATTCATTAATATCTGAAAATAGAATTTATAAATTACCGAAGAACATCAAACTCATAGATGCTGCTTTATTTGGTTGTGCTATTCCAACTGGAATGGGTTTGGTGGTAAATGAGGCAAAGCCTAATAAAAAAGATATTTGCTTAGTAGCTGGACTAGGAGGGGTAGGCGTTTTTTGTTTAATTGCATTAAAAGCTTTAGGTATAAAAAAAATTATAGGAGTAGATATAAGCAATAAGAAAATAAATTATCTAAAAAAACTTGGTTTTAATAATTTAATAAATTTAAAAAATAAAAATTATTTAAAGAGGTTGATGAAAATAACAAATAATCAAAAAATTGATTTTATTTTTGAAACAACAGGAAAATCACATTCTATTCAAAACCTTTTTAAATTGTTAAATGATAAAACTGGTAAACTTTATTTTTCATCTCATCCTAAAAAAGGTGAAAAAATAAGTTTAGATCCTCATGAATTAATAAAAGGAAAAAAAATCTTTGGATCATGGGGTGGAAATTCTAATCTTAATAAAGATATCATTATTTTTAACAGATTAATTAAAAAGTCAAAAATCAAACTAAATAAATTGTATAGAGTCTATCCTTTTGAAAAATTAAAAAAACTTATCAAAAGTTTCCCAAATTCGACTGAACCACGCTCAGTATTAAGACTTTCTAATTAATTTTCAAAAAATACTTTTTTTTATTTACTGTTCAATTTTTGAACTATATAACATAACTTAAATTATGAGTAATGAAGATGATCATTTTGAAGTATTAAGGAAGATTGATAAAGACCCAAATACATCTCAAAGAAAGCTTGCTGGGACTTTGGGATTTAGTCTTGGGAAATTAAATTATTGTTTAAAAGCTCTACAAGAAAAGGGACTAATTAAGATTCAAAATTTTAAAAAAAATCCAAAAAAAATAAATTATATCTATGTTCTAACGCCAAGAGGTATAGCGCACAAAACTACTTTGACTTTAAATTTTATGGAAAAAAAAATGAGAGAATACGACGAATTAAAGCTAGAGCTAGAAAGCAAAAAAGAGTGAAAAATTTTATAAAAAATTATTTAGATAAATTTAGCAAAACTTTTACAAATGAAAATTTAATTCAAATTGAAAACTTTTGTAAGTTATTGA